>OIXA01000334.1_pt1 | contig 69349 bp, 62 predicted proteins | sample 1587721 | NCBI WGS metagenome assembly OIXA01 (sample SAMEA3888900, study PRJEB22519) | human gut metagenome | biome: human gut; feature: human-associated habitat; material: faeces | place: Denmark | collected 2013 | reverse complement strand
GTCTCCATCCGCTTCCGCGGCCGCATGATTACCCATTCCGACGTTGGTCTCGGTGTGATGAACGAGTTCTACTCGAGAGTCAAGGATTATGCCGTGATGGATCGCAAGCCCTCCACTGAGGGACGCACCATGACCATGATGCTCTCTCCCAAGCAGGACAAGTAATTCTCATAAAAATTTCCCCTAAGAGAGGAGGATCTTATCCATGCCTAAGCAGAAAACGCATAAGGGCGCGGCAAAGCGCTTTGCGGTGACGAAAAATGGACTGGTCAAGCATCAGAAGGCCTTCAAGGGCCATATCCTCACCAAGAAGAGCACCAAGCGCAAGCGCCAGCTCCGTCAGACCGGTTACACCACCACGACGGAGGGCAACACCATCAAGAAGCTTATCCCCTACAAGTAAGAAAACCTGTTGTGGTAAATCAAAGGAGGCAAACCCCAAATGGCCAGAATTAAAGGCGCAGTCAATGCCAAGAAGAGCCGCAGGAAGGTTTTCAAACTTGCCAAGGGCTACTTCGGTGCGAAGTCCAAGCAGTATCATGCCGCCAACGAACAGGTCATGCGCTCCCTGCGCTATGCCTATGTTGGCCGCCGTCTGCGTAAGCGCGATTTCCGCAAGCTGTGGATCTCCCGTATTTCCGCTGCCGTCGCTCCCTACGGCATCAACTATTCCCGTTTCATGAACGGTCTGAAGAAGTCCGGCATCGAGATGAACCGCAAGGCGCTCTCCGAGTTGGCAATTGCCGACGCAGAGGCTTTCAAGGTTCTCGTCGAGACCGCGAAGAAGGCAATCTGAAATTTCAAAAAGCAAAGGAGCGATACCGCAAGGTATCGCTCCTTTTTCTGCCGCAAAAAGCGCCCGGAGGCTTTGCCTTCGGGCGCTTGCTTTTTGGGAAATTACTTCTTTGCCAGCGTTTCGCGAACTTTGTTGGCAATTGCGTTCGCGTCCAGACCGTACTTCGCAAGAAGCTTCTTGTAAGGACCGCACTCGCCGTGGCAGTCGTTGACGCCGACAAAGCCCTGCGTTACGCCGCAGCCGTGCTTCGTCAGCACCTCGGCAACCGCGCTGCCGAGTCCGCCGTAAATGTTGTGCTCCTCGGCAGAGACGATGGCGCCGGTTTCCTTTGCACAGCGGACAATCAGCTCTTCGTCAATCGGCTTGATGCTGAACATGTCGACCACGCGCACGGAAATGCCTTCTTTTGCAAGCTCCTCTGCCGCGTCGATCGCGTTTCCGACCATCAGACCGCAGGCAATGACCGTGATGTCCGTGCCCTCGCGGACGACGATGCCCTTTCCGGGTGCGAATTCGGTTTCGCTGGTGTAGAGGTCCTTGAACTTGTCGCGCGAAAGGCGCAGATAGATGGGCTTCGGCGTGTCAATTGCGTACTTGACCAGCCACTCGGTCTGCACTGCATCGCACGGTACGAAAACCTGCACGTTTGCCAGACTCCGCATGACTGCGATGTCCTCGAGCGCGTGATGGCTCGGACCGTCGAAGGCGTCGGACATGCCGCCGTATGCGCCGGCAAACTTGATCGGCAGCTGTGAGTAAGAGCCGAACGCTCTTGCCGCGCAAAGACCCAGCGTCGTCAGGAAGACCGTAAAGGTGTTCACAAACGGAATCTTGCCGACCGAGGCAAGACCTGCCGCCATGCCGACCATGTTGGACTCCGCGATGCCGACGTTCAAAAACCGCTCGGGGCACGTTTTTCCGAAAATACCCGACTTCGTCGAGCCGCTGAGGTCTGCGTCAAGCACCACGATCCGCTCGTCGTCCTTGCCGTATTTGACCAATGCCTCGCCGTATACTTCACGGATTGCCTTTCCCATTACTGCGCACCTCCCAGCTCTTTCATCGCCTGCGCGAAGCTCTCGTCGTCGATTGCCTTGCCGTGCCAGCCGCTCTTGCCCTCCATGAACGAGACGCCCTTTCCTTTGACGGTGTGCGCCAGGATAATGGTCGGCTGACCCTTGACGGTCTTTGCCTGCTCGAAAGAGTCGTGGAGTGCGTTTACGTCGTGACCGTCAATTTCGATCGTGTTCCAGCCGAACGCGCGGAACTTTGCGTTCACATCGCCGAGCGGCATAATTTCGTCGTTCGTGCCGTCGAGCTGCACGCCGTTCCAGTCGAGGACGGCGCAGAGATTGTCGACCTTGAATTTGTTGGCGGACATGCACGCTTCCCAGATCGTGCCCTCTTCAATTTCGCCGTCGCCGAGGATGGCGTAGACTCTCGCGTCGCTGCCATTCATGCGCAGACCGACTGCCATGCCGACCGCGGCAGAAAGACCCATGCCCAGAGGACCCGTGGAGGCGTCGACGCCCGGGGTCTCGCGCGCGCAGGGATGCCCCTGCAGCCGCGTCTCAAAGTCGCGCAGCGTGTGCATTTCCTCAACCGGGAAGAAGCCTTTTTCCGCCAGCACGCGATAGAGCATCGGCGCGGCGTGACCCTTCGACAGCACGAGACGGTCGCGCTCTGCCCACTGGGGCTCGTCCGGGCGGACATTCATCTCTTTGAAGTACAGGGTCGTCAGAATTTCGCAGACGGACAGCGATCCGCCCGGATGACCGGTCTGCTTTTCATGCAGAACCGTCAGCACGTCAATGCGGAACTTTTTGCAGAGTGCATTGAGCTGTGCCGTTTCAGCAGCAGTTAATTTCATACAGTCCTCCAATCTCACTTGTTGACAACGTTTTGCGGCGCACCGTTGAGGAACGCCTGAATATTTGCAGCCGTGATATCCATGATGCGCTGCCGGCTCTCCAGCGGCGCCCACGAGATATGCGGCGTGAGGATACAGTTTTTTGCCGAAAGCAGCGGGTTATCGGCATGAACCGGCTCTGCGGAAACCACATCGAGCGCCGCGCCGGCAAGCTTTCCGCTGTTCAGCGCGTCCGCCACATCCTGCTCGTTCAGAAGCTGCCCTCTGGCGTTGTTCACCAGAAGCGCACCGTCTTTCATCTTCGCGATTGTCTGGCGGTTGATCAGCTCCGCGTTGTCCTTTGTCAGCGGGCAGTGCAGGCTGATGACATCCGACTCGCGCAGCAGCGTGTCGAGATCCACATACGTGCCGATTCTGCGCCCTTCGTCACTTTCGTGCGGGCTGTGCGCCAGAACGCGCATGCCGAGCGCGGCAGCAATTCTGCCGGTCGCCTGACCGATTCTGCCGAAGCCGATGATGCCGATGGTCTTGCCGGCAAGCTCGACCATGGGATAGTCCCAGTAGCACCAGTCGGCGTTATTTGCCCAGCGTCCGGCGTGCACCGTTTCGCTGTGGTGCCCGATGTGGTGGCAAAGCTCCAGAAGCAGCGCGATGGCAAACTGGCTGACCGACGCCGTGCCGTATGCCGGCACGTTGCAGACCGGAATGCCTTTTTCCTTTGCGCAGGCGCAGTCGACGACATTGTAGCCCGTGGCAAGCACGCAGATGAGTTTTAAGTGCGGGCAGGCGTCCAGCGTCTGTTTCGTGATGGGCGTCTTGTTGACCACGGCGATGTCCGTATCCTGCAGGCGCTCTGCGATGATGGGCGCGTCGACATAGGACGTGCGGTCATAGACCGTCACCTCGCCAAATGCCTGAAGCGCCTCCCAGCTCAGATCGCCGGGGTTTTCGGTGTAGCCGTCCAGAACGACCAGTTTCATGTGATTCCCTCCAAAATGCATTTTGCGGGGCAGGTTTTGCGATCAGTCTTCCAGCAGCGCCCAGGCGCGATTTAACACACGCTTTGTGTTCGCCAGCACAATGCCTTCGTCCTCGCCCGGACGGAGCGTGACCTCGGCGGACAGGACATAGGGATTTTCCGCGTCGAAGAAGCCTTCCTCTTTCAAAACGCGCAGGAAGTCGAGCATTTCGGCAACATCGTTGGCGCTGTTCGGATAGCCGAAGCGCGGATGCTTGTCGCCGTAGCCGTCGCAGCCGGGCTTGATGACCGCATTGCCGAAGTGGAAATGCGAAATATACGGGCGCAGCGTGCGGATGACGAAACGGCTGGTCTCATAGGTCGTGGGGAAGTGGCTCAGATCGACGACGAGACCGAAGTTGTTGTGCGTCATGCGCATGTCGGCGGCAAAGCGCGCAGCCAGGGGCGCAGGACCGATCAGCGCTGCCTTGTCCATGTCAAAGTCGAAGACCTCCATCTCGACCATCATGTTCTTTTCCGCCGCGTAGCTGCACAGCGCGCGTGTGGTCTTGAGAAGCTGCGCATACGCCTGCTCCTTCGTGTCCTCCTGCCAGTGCCCGGCGAGGAACGTAACGCCCTTTGAGCCGAGGTATTCCGCCTCATCGATGGTCTGCTTCAGCACATCCTCTGCCTTCTGCCGCTCTGCCTCATCCAGTGCGTTCGGGTTGAGCTTGTTTTTCAGCTCGATCGGGTGCGCGCCGAAGCAGACGGTCAGGTGGCTCTGGTCGAGAATCGCCTTTGCCTTGTCACGGTCTGCGCCGTAGCCCGTCAGCTCGACCGCGTCAAAGTAATCGTCACGCGCGATGGCGAGCAGCGAATCGAGCGGCGCGCTGTTCGGAAAGCTCATCCACTGGATGGTACCGACCTTAAAATACTTGTGAATGGATTCTTTCATATGGATGCCTCCGTGGACCGGCAAAGCCGGTTCGTTTCCAATCAATGTCGAGTCTATCATATCCGCTTTTTCCGCGCCTGTCAAACCCTTTTTCCCCATGCGAAAAAATGCCCCGACTGTTCCGAAGAACAGCCGGAGCATGGAGAAACTATGCGTTTTCGCCGTTGAGATAGCAGATGCTCTGCTGCTGCACCAGCGGGAAGCGGAAAAGCGTCTGTGCGTCCAGATTCTCTGCGCGCAGCCGGATCGCCGTGATGCGCCGGTTTTCATAGGTCGTGTAGTAATAGACGCCGGTTTTTGCGTTGCAGCAGCTCGAGTACAGTGTGATCTCATATTTTCCGTTCTCCAGCTCGCAGCAGCCGCGCGTCTGCTCGACGGAGGTCAGGATGTGGAAAAACTGGCTGACAGAGGCTTCCTCCGTGTCATCTGATTTGGCGTTGAGCCTCGTGAACGCTGCGCGGAGGAAGCGCGACTGCGACGACAGATCGCCCGGCAGACCGATTGCGCCCATGCCCCGCGAGTATTCCCGGAGCGAAAGGTCTTTGGAAAAGCGGTTGACCGGCGGGCGGGGCGAGAGCTGCGCGTAATTGTTGAGCGCGAACAGCTGCATCGGAAACGGCGGATTGTTGGTCAGCACGCCCGTGGGGTTCTCATAGAGGTGAAGTCCGTCTGCCATGCTTTCGAGCACGATAGCGCCCGTCTCGTCGGCAATCAGCCAGTGCAGCTGCGCGGTGGGAAGCTTTCCGGAAAACGGCGTTCCGACGAGATTGCAGCCTGCAAGCGCCCGGCGCGCCTGCTCCAGATTCCGGCACGTGCCGAGAAGCCACTCGATCAGCTCAAACTGTGCCACGTTCGTCTTTCCGTCTGTCGGCTCTGCGTATGCGGCGTTGCCGACGAAGTTGAGCCCCGCGATGCAGAGCCCCGTCTCGTTGACCGCGTCATAGAACAGCGGAAATCCGTCTTCCACATGCGCCATGCCGATCATGGCGTAGTGCGTCTGCAGCGCCGGAAGATGGCGCAGCGGAATCGGAAAGCTGCGCGGTACAATGCAGACCTCCTCGCCGTAGGGGAATTCATAATCGAGATTGCGTCCAAAATAAAAGTCCTTTGTCTGATACGTTGCCGCCGTACACATGTCCAGCGCCTCCTTGTTCGATTTGTGCCCCATAGCATACCACAAACACGCGCCCGCTATCCAGTGCGAAATTGTAAATTATTTTGCCGGCGCACCCGGCGAAGCACATCGGCGTGCGCGCCGGTGGTTCCGCTCTGCAAAAAAGACGGGCGCCCGCTGGTTCCCAGTCAGCAGGCGCCCGGTCTTATTGGCAGATCTCACGCAGGGGGAGCGCAAGTGGTCTTAACTGCCGGAGTCAAGAGAGACATCTATTGCAATCACCGCCTTCTCCCAAAAAGACGGCAAATACAAACAAAATCCGCACAGCCATCTACGCAGCCGCACGGATATACTCCCCCGATGAGAGATACACGTTCGACCCCGGTAACGGCGTGGGTTCAGGGCAGCGCTCGGCAGATCTGACTTAGCGTAAACGCATCACAGTGACCGACTCGCGGGGCTTCTCACCCCATTCCGCCTGTGCAAAAAGCACACGCGCTGTCCTTCTATGAAGTTCAACTGTATCTTAGCACACCCCGCGCATTTTTGCAAATGCTTTTTTGCGCGGGCACACAATTTTTTTGAGATTGCCGCCTCAATCCTTCCGGCACGCTTCGGTGACGGCGCGACGGAGATCTTTCAGTTCTCCGTTCTCCAGATCGCGCGGATAGGAAAGGTGCGAAAGGTCAAAGGTTTCGGTCTTTCCCAGCGCGTGCATGACGGTGATCGACTGCCCGAGCAGCAGCGCTTCGTCCAGCTGGTGCGTGACAAGAAGAATCGTGCGCGGCAGCTTCTGCTGCAGCTGCAGGACCTGATGCTGCAGCTCTGCGCGCGTGAGAAAATCCAGAGACGCAAACGGCTCGTCCATGAGTAAAACCTCCGCCTGACTCGCCAGCACCCGCGCTAAGCCCAGCCGCTGCTTCATGCCGGTCGACAGCTCCACAGGCGATAAATCCGCGTAGTCCTCCAGCCCCACGAGCTTCACATACTCCATCGCGTGCTCGTAGCGCTCCTCGGGCGTTCTGCCGACGCCGGACGCCATCGCCACGTTCTGCCGCACGTTGGTCCAGGTGATCACATACGGCTCGGGGCTTAAAAGTGCCGTGTGCCAGCCCTCGGGGAGCGTGATTTCCCCCGCGTCCGGCGCTTCTTTTCCGGCGAGGAGCTTCAAGAGCGTACTTTTGCCGCAGCCGCTTCTGCCGACGAGCACCGAGAGCTTTCCGGCGGGGAAGGTCAGATTGACGTCCTGCAGCACCTTGCGCGTCCGGCTCGGGCGCTTGGCGCCTCCGATGACAAGGTCTGTCGACAGGGTCGTGTAGCTCTTTTCCACGTGGCTGATTCTGATTTCGTCCATGTTCGCGTCCTCGTTTCTTTTTCTGCTCTTTATTATACAAACTGCGCGGCAAAAGTCCAGCCCGGTGCGCAGAAAAGGGGCGCACCGCAAGCGGCGCGCCCCGAATTTATAAAAATCAAAGATCTCAGAAGAGGTTCTTCTCCGTTTCCTTGTCGAAGAAGTGCATCAGGTCCGGGCGGAAGGAGTACTTGACGGCCTTATGACCGCCGTGGACGGAGTCGATGTCGATATCCGTGGTCGGAACAACGATGACGACGTCCTTGCCTGCGGAGTTCACATGCAGGTGAAGCTCCGAACCCATCAGCTCGGACACGTCGACCGTTGCGTCGATGCCGTTGTCTGCCAGATGCACGTGCACCGGGCGCACGCCGACGATCACATCGGACGGAACCTTGTCCATTGCTTTGAGCGCAGCCTGCTTTGCCTCGGGCAGCTCGAAGTCATGACCGAGAATGGTCGCGACGTACTTGTCATTCTTCTTTGCCAGCGTCGCATCGAACAGGTTCATCTGCGGCGTGCCGATAAAGCCCGCGACAAAGAGGTTCGCCGGATGGTTGAAGACCTCCTGCGGCGTTCCGATCTGCTGGATGAAGCCGTCGCGCATGATGACAATCCGGTCGCCGAGCGTCATAGCCTCGACCTGGTCGTGGGTGACGTAGACGAAGGTGGTGTCGATCTTCTCGCGCAGCTTGATGATCTCGGCGCGCATCTGGTTGCGGAGCTTGGCGTCGAGGTTGGAGAGCGGCTCGTCCATGAGGAACACCTTGGGGCTGCGCACGATGGCGCGGCCGATGGCGACACGCTGGCGCTGGCCGCCGGAGAGCGCCTTCGGCTTACGGTCGAGCAGGGCGGTGATGTCCAGGATCTCCGCGGCCTCGCGGACCTTCTTGTCGATCTCGGCCTTCGGGAGCTTCTTGAGCTTGAGCGAGAACGCCATGTTCTCGTAAACGGTCATGTGGGGATAAAGAGCGTAGTTCTGGAATACCATGGCGATGTCGCGGTCCTTGGGGGCGACGTCGTTCATGCGCTTGCCGTCAATGAAAAGATCGCCCGAGGTGATCTCCTCGAGACCGGCGATCATGCGCAGCGTCGTGGACTTGCCGCAGCCGGACGGGCCGACGAGCACGATAAATTCACGGTCGGCGATATCCAGCGAGAACTGCTGCACCGCAACGACACCCTCTTCGGTGATCTGCAGGTTGTGCTTCTTCTCGGGAGCGTCGCCCTTTTTCTTCTTCGTGCCGCCCTGATTCGGATAGATCTTCTTGATGTCTACCAGACGTACTTCTGCCATGCGTACCGATCCTGATCTGAGAGCCTCCGCTGCTCAGACCTTACCTCCGCCGATAAATGTACGGAGGCTATACGGCAGGTCTCCACACTGCCGCACCGCGGATCCTGCGGGGAAAACAAACTCCTTTCATCGAACCGCGTACCGCTCGTAAGGTGGAGAGCGGAAGCCGTTCGGTATTGTATTTAACGTACCATAAAACCGTTTCCAACGCAAGACCTGTTATGGCATTTCGCCAAAACTTTACATGGTTTTTGCCTGCATCGCGCGCAGCACCTCGTCGATCCGGTGCGCGGCGGCGAGGAAGTCCGCCTCGGTGTACCCCTTTGTCGTCATCGCGGCGGTGCCGATGCGCACGCCGGAGGTCTGCTGGGGGCTTCTCGTTTCGTTGGGAACGCAGTTTTTGTTGAGCGTGATGCCATGGCGGTCGAGCTCATCCTGCACCGCCTTGCCGGTGAGCCCCGTTTTCGTGAGATCGAGCAGGAACAGGTGGTTGTCCGTGCCGCCGGTCACAACGTCGTAGCCCATTTTCCGGAACTCCTCGCACATCGCGCGGCAGTTTCGCACAACGGCGTGGATGTATTCGCGGTATTCGTCCGTGCAGGCTTCCTCGGCGGCGACGGCCTTGCCCGCGATCACGTGCTCGAGCGGCCCGCCCTGCGTGCCGGGGAACACGGCGCTGTCCACCTTCTTCGCAAGCTCCGGCTTACAGAAGATCATGCCGCCGCGCGGCCCGCGCAGCGTTTTGTGCGTCGTGGTCGTGATGATGTCGGCGAGTCCGAACGGCGACGGGTGGTCCCCTGCCGCGACGAGACCCGCGATGTGCGCCATATCCACCATAAAGTATGCGCCCACGCTTTTGGCGATGTCTGCGAAGCGCGCGAAATCGATGACGCGGCTGTACGCCGAAGCGCCCGCGAGAATGAGCTTCGGCTTATATTCGGCGGCCTTTTGCTCCACGTCCGCAAAGTCGATGAAGCCCTGCGCGTCCACGTCGTAGAATTTCATATCGAAGAGCTTGCCGCTGAAATTGACGGACGAGCCGTGCGTCAGGTGGCCGCCGTTATTGAGCGACATGGCGAGGACCGTGTCGCCCGGCTGCAATACGCTCATATACGCCGCGAGATTCGCGTTCGCGCCGCTGTGCGGCTGGACGTTCACATGGTAGTCGGTATGGAACACCTTTTTCCACATGGCGCAGCAGTATTCCTCAAGCTCGTTCACGATCTCGCAGCCGCCGTAGTAGCGGCCGCGGTTTCCGGAAACGCGCTCGGCGGGATAGCCCTCGGCGTACTTGTTCGTGAGACACGAGCCGACGGCGCGAAGGACATTCTCGCTCACAAAATTTTCGCTCGCGATCAGCTCAACGGTAGTGTCCTGCCGCGCCTGCTCGCGGGCGATATAATCAAATACTTTGGATGGCATGGGTCGTCTCCTTTTCATCTATTCATTTAAAAAATGCCTCCCTCTTTGAGGGAGGTGGACAGGTTATCCTGTGAAGTGCGGCACCCCGGTGAAAAGGGGCGGAGGCAAAAGACGGAGGGAAAAGCGTTTTGCGCGGAACGCTGCGTGGGCGGAGCAGAGCCCCGCCCATACAGGCATGGTGTTCGTTTGCCGCAAAACCAACCGTCTCCCTCCGGGAGGGGCGCTTTATCCCGCGAACCCGTTCGGGTTTTTGCTCTGCCAGTTCCAGCTGTCGCGGCACATATCCTCGAGAGAGTGTTCCGCCTTCCAGCCAAGCTCCCGCTCGGCCTTGCACGGGTCGCAGTACACCTCGGCGACGTCTCCGGCGCGGCGCGGGGCGATCTTGTAGGGGACCTTCTTCCCAGTCGCCTTTTCAAAGGCATGTACCATATCGAGCACGCTGTAGCCGTGGCCGGTGCCGAGATTGAACACGAAAACACCCTTCCGCTCCGCCATATAGTCCATCGCCGCGACATGGCCGCGCGCGAGATCGACGACGTGCAGATAGTCGCGCACGCCCGTGCCGTCCGGCGTGGGATAGTCGTTGCCGAATATGCTCAGATACTCGCGCCGTCCGGCGGCGGTCTGGGCGATGTACGGCATCAGATTGTTCGGGATGCCGCGCGGGTCCTCGCCGATGAGTCCGCTCGGATGTGCGCCGACGGGGTTGAAGTACCGCAGCAGCATAACGGTCCATTCGCCGTCGGCCTTTGCCGTATCGGAGAGGATCTGCTCGCTCATGTACTTCGTCCAGCCGTAGGGATTCGTGCAGCCGCCGGTGCGGGCGCTCTCGTCCACGGGCATCGTATTGTCCGGCGAATACACCGTCGCGGACGAGGAGAAGAGAATCTTCTTCACGCCGTGCGCCGCCATCGTCTGGCAGAGATGGATGGTTGTGCCGAGGTTGTTGTTGTAGTACCGCAGCGGCTGCTGCACCGACTCCCCTACCGCCTTGAGACCGGCAAAGTGGAGCACGCAGTCAAACCGGTGTGTGTCGAAAAGCTCACAGAGCGCCGCGCGGTTCAAAAGATCCATTTCGTGAAATTCCAGTGTTTTCCCGGTGATGCGCTCGACGCGCCGCAGGCACTCCGCGTTGGCGTTGACGAGATTGTCCACCACAACGACCGAATGTCCGGCGTTCAGAAGCTCCACGCAGGCGTGGCTGCCGATGTATCCGGCGCCGCCGGTTACGAGAACGTTCATAGAAACGACCTCCTTTAGTATTATAAAATGTCATCTTATTCTAACCGAAAACCCCTGCTCTTTCAAGAGCAGGGGTCCCCAGACGGAATTTATTTTTCGCTCAGCTCGAGATCGGCCTCGTCCACGTGGTAGAGCGCCTTTTTGGAGAGCGCGTCGTACATGACGGGCACGACGTAAAGCGTCATGAGCGTGGCGTACAGCAGTCCGCCGATGCACGTTACGGCGAGCGGCTGGATGAGCGACGTTGCCTCGCTCTGGCCGAGCGCCATGACGATGAGACCGAGGATGGTCGTGATGCTCGTCATCAGAATCGGGCGCAGACGGGTGACGGCGGCGTCCGCAATGGCCTCACGCCGGTCCATGCCGCCGATGCGCAGCTGGTTGATGTAGTCCACGAGCACGATGCCGTTATTCACGATGATGCCGACGAGCATGATCATGCCGAGCATCGAGAGCAGGTTGATCTCCAGCCCCGCAATGAGCAGCGCGAGGAAACCGCCGGTGAACGCGAGCGGGATCGTGAACATGACGATGAACGGCGATTTGAGATCCTGGAACTGCGCGACCATCACGAGATATACGAGCAGGATACCGACAGCGAGCATCAAAACGAGCTGTCTGAGCGCCTCGACGATGGATTCGCGCTCGCCGGTGAAGCCGATGGTCGTGCCGTCCGAGGGGGTGAACGATGCGAGCGCTTCCTCGGCGGCGTCCGTCACGAGCGTGACGTTGCAGCCCTCGGCGATGTCGGCGGTCACGTCGATGTATCGGCGCTGGTTGAGACGGCGGATGCTCGAAAGGCTCTCGGTCTCCTCGACCGTGGCAATGTCCCTGAGCGCGACGGAATGCACCGTGCCGTCCTTCGCCGTCACGTCAAACGTGAGAGAGCGGACGTATTCTGGCGTGATCTTGTCCTTCCCGGCGGTCTGTACGCTGACGGCATAGGTGTCGCCGCCGTCCGAAAGCTCGATGAGGTCGGCCGAGCCGGTGAGCGCCTTTGCCACCTGCATATACACCTGCGCCACGGTGAGCTGCTCCTTTGCCGCCTTTTCCTTGTCCACGGTGAAGTGCAGCTCGGCGGTGGGCTCCTCTTCCCCGGCGGCGACGTTTTCCGTGCCGTCCACGCCGCGCAGCACATCGGCCACGGCGTCGGCGGTCTCGCGCAGATCGTCGAGATCGTTGGAGTATACGCGCACCGTGATGCCGCTGCTCGTGAGCATCTGCGTCATGGAGGACATGAGCGAGTTTGCGTCGGCGTTCACGTCGGCCTCCATATCGGCGCATTTTTCGTTGATCTCTTTCGCAACGCGGCTCGCCTTATATCCGCTCTCGAGCAGGACATAGAACGAAACGTCGCCCTCGGTGGTCATCATGGAAAGGCTGGAACCGGCGCTGTCGCCGATGGCGCCGCCGACGGTCTCCACGCCCGGCACGGTGAGCATTCGCGCCGCCGCCTCGTCCGCCGCGGCGGTCGTGTCGGCAAAGGAACTGCCCTCCGGCATCGTGAGCGTTACCATCATCTGCTCCATCTCCATATCGGGGAGGAACGTGAAGCCCTTGGCGATTACCGCCGCGCCGCTTGCGATGAGCAGCGCCACCGCGGTGAGGAGCGTGACGGCCTTGTGGTTCACCGCCCAGAGGACGGACTTTTTGTATTTCGGCATGAAGCGCGTGAACGCCGTTTCGCTCTGGGGCCTGGCGCGCGCGAGCAGCTTGCCCGCGAGCGCCGGGACGAGCGTGAGCGCTACGATGAGACTGGCGATGAGCGCGTAGCTGAGCGTGAGCACCATATCGGTGAAGAGCTCGCGCGTAAGGCCCTCGACGAACGCGATCGGGACAAAGACGCAGATGGTCGTGAGCGTGGAGGCCGCAATCGCGCCGCCGACCTGCCGCGCGCCGGACACGGCGGACTTGACCGTTGATTCGCCGAGCGCGCGCAGGCGGTAGGTGTTTTCGATCACAACGACGGAGTTATCCACCAGCATGCCGACCGATATCGAAAGACCGGAGAGCGACATGATGTTGATGGAAACGCCGGTGAAGTACATGAGCGTGAGCGCGAAGAGCAGGCTGATCGGGATCGAGCAGAGCGTGATGACCGTGGGCCGCCAGTCTCGCAGAAAGAGGAAGAGAATGACGACCGAGAAGAGCGCGCCCCAGAGAAGGCTCGAGAGGATCGAGTCGCGCAGGAGATAAATGTAATCGCCCTGATCCATGAGCGCGGTGAACGTCAGCCCCGGATACTGCGCGCTCAGCTCTTCAAACGCGGCGTTGATGTTGTCAGACACCTTCGCCGTCGCGTAGTTTGACTGCTTGGAGAACATGAGGATGAGACCGTCGTTGCCGTTGAGCGAGGCATAGATCTCCCCCGCGTTGTCGGCGCGGACAACGTCCGCCACATCGCACACGCGGATGGGGTCAAGGCCCTCGATGCCGAGATCGAGCAGCACAAGGTTTTCGAGATCCTCGCCGTCCGCGATGGCGTCGCCGACGGTGACGATGATGCCGTTGCCGTTTTCGTCATACACATACCCGGCAGGCATGTCGAGATTCTGCGCGGCAATGAGGCTGCTCAGCGTTTCCAGCGTGATGACGCCGTGGAGGTCGGCCGCGTCGAGCGCGGAGGCGAGCTGCTCCTCAAGCGTTTTCACCGCCGCGTCGAGCTGCGCCTGCGCGCTGGTGAGCGCGGTCTGCGCCGCGGCGAGCTGGCCGCCCGCGAGCGAGATCTTCGTTACGCCGCCCATGAGCTCGCCCGGCAGCTCCTCGAGCTGCTTCTGCATGTTTTCGAGCGATTCCATCTGCTTTTTGGATTCCTCTTCGAGCTGAGCGCAGCGCTCCTCCGCCGCGGCGATCTGCGTGCGCAGCTCCTCGGCCTGCACGCGCGCGGTCTCCACCGCGACGGCCTGCGCTGCGCGCGCGGTGCGCTGCGCGGAGAGATTCACGTCGTTTAAGTTGTTCATCGTGCGGACGCTGCCGAGATCGGTACAGCCCTTGGCGTTGAGCGCGGCAACGGTGTCCGCGTCCAGTCCGGCGGCCTCCAGCGTCGTGGAGGCGTCCATGGAGTCGTAGGGCTCGCCGAGCGCTTTGGCATAAAGCGCGCTGTCCGCTTCCAGCGAGGCGATGCGCGCGTCGGTTTCGGCCAGACGCGCCTCGGCTTCCGCGAGCGCGGCCTCCGCCTGTTCGAGCTGGGCGTTGAGCGCGTCGATGGCGGCGCGCGCGGAGGCGAGCTTCGCCGCGGTCTCTCCGGCGGCGGTGAGCGTGTCGGCGAGATCGTCCTCGCCCTGCTTGATGGAATCGGAGATGCCGCTCGATGCGCTGAGAAGCTGGTTCGTGCCGGCCTCGACCTTCTCGCGGTTCTCGTCCAGCTCCTTCTGCGCGTCCTCGAGCTGCTTTCTGGCGTCTTCCATCGCCTTGTCGATGGCTTCGGCAATCTTTGCGTTCATTTTGTCGAGCTTGGCCTCGTTGACCTCGATGGTCATCGTCCGCTCGATCATGCCGCCGGTCGTGATGCTCGCCACGCCCGTCGTGCCTTCCAGCGTGGGGATGACGGTGTCCTTGGCAAAGCGAGAGAGCTCATAGCGGTCCATTTCGGAGGAATCGACCGCGGCTACCATCACGGGGATCATGTTCGGGTTGATGCGGATGATGCTCGGCGTGCCGATGGAATCGTCCCAGCGGCCGGTGAGCATCTGCGTTTTCTGCAGAATGTCCACCACGGCGCTGTCCATATTCGTGCTCTGCTCAAACTCCAGCACGAGCATCGAATAGTTCTCCGCCGAGGTGGAGGTCACGGTCTTGATATCATTGAGCGTCGCCATGCTCTGCTCCATCGGCTTGGTGACGACGGCTTCGACCTCCTCCGGCGCGGCGCCCGGATACGTCGTCACCACGACGACGTAGGGGTAGTCCATGTTCGGCATCAGGTCGGGGGTCATCTTGACGTACGACATCACGCCGAACACCAGAATGGCTACCACCGCTACGAACACGGTAAACGGCTTTTTTACGCTGAAGGAAGTCATCGGGCAGGATCCTTTCGGGAATCGAATTCATTCTTTCCATGATAGCACCGCACCGCCGCAAAATCGTGAATTTTCATTGAATTTTAACGAAAAAACAAGACGCAGCCGGATCTTGGCTGCGTCTTGACAGGGCCTTTATTTGCGGGAGGGGCAGAGCCCCTCTCCTGCGGGGTTTTTCAAGGGGTATCGCAGGGGCGCTGCGCTGCTTTGCCCGGATGCTTCATGCGGCTTTGAGCGTCTTCTTCGCCCGGAGGATCTGCATGACGACGATCGCACCGACAACGACGATGCCGATCACGTCCGTCACCGTGCCGGGGTACACAAGGCACAGGCCGCCGGCGGCGGAGAGGATCCTCAGATACCAGGGAATGCTCCCGCGGTAGTAGCCCTCGAGCGCCATCCCGAGACCGAACATGCCGATGAGCGACGTGATAGCAATCATGACGACCTCCGCGACGGTCGTATCGACGAGCACCATCGCGGGGTTGTAGGCGAGAATATACGGGATGATGAACGCTGCGATAGCGAGCTTTGTTGCGTTGAAGGCGGTCTTCATCGGATTTGCGCCCGCAATGGCGGCGCCGGCGTAGGCCGCGAGGGCGACCGGCGGCGTGAGGTCGGCGACGATGCCGAAGTAGAACACAAAGAAGTGCGCCGCGACCGTCGGGATGCCCATCTGTACGAGAATGGGCGCGCAGGTCGTGGCCATGATGCAGTAGTTGGCGGTCGTCGGAACGCCCATGCCGAGCACGATGCAGCAGAGCATTGTGAGGAAGAGCGCGAGGAGCTTCGCGTTGCCGCTAACGCCGATGATGGCGTGCAGGATCTGGTTGGCGAGACCGGTCATCGTGAGACAGCCCGCGACGATGCCCGCCACGCAGCAGGCGACGCCGACCGAGATGCACCCCTGCGTACCGCCGGCCAAAGCTTCAAAGAATTTCTTCGGAGTCATGCGTGTTTCTTTGGAAAACATGCTTACGACGATCGCGGTGACGGTTGCTATCGCGGCGGCAAAGGCCATTGTCCGGCTGCCGGACGAGACGAGATACACAAGGATCACGAGCGGCAGCAGCAGATACGTCTTTTTCAGAAGCGGCATCACGGGAGGCAGCTCGCGGCGGGGCACACCCTGCAGCCCGGATTTCTTCGCCTCGAGATGCACGCAGATGAAAATGCCGGTAAAATACAGCACCGCCGGGAGGATCGCCCGGACGACGATGTTTGAATACGGGAGACTTACGTAGTCTACCATCAGGAACGCCGCCGCGCCCATGATCGGGGGCATGATCTGCCCGCCGGTAGATGCCGCCGCTTCGACCGCACCGGCAAATTCGCCTCTATACCCGGTCTTTTTCATCATCGGGATCGTGACGCTGCCGGTCGTTACGGTGTTTCCGACGGACGAACCGGACACCATGCCGCACAGCGCGCTCGAAATAACGGCGACCTTCGCCGGGCCGCCGGCGGACGAGCCGGCCAGCGAGTTTGCGAGCCGGATGAAGAAATCGGAAATGCCGGTGCGCTCAAGAAACGCGCCGAAGATGATGAATACGGCGATATACTTGGAGCAGACGTTGATCGGCGTGGAGAGAATGCCCGTCTTTTTATAGAAGAGCGAGCAGACGAGCGATTTGAACGCCCCTGCGCCGAGCCCGCGCTTGACGCCGTAGTAGTAGAGCGCGTACGCAATGAAGACGCCCGCCACGATCATGATGGGCACGCCGGTGCTCCGGCGGCAGAGCTCAAAGAGCGCGAGAATGCCGATCACGCCGAGTACGACCTCGTACGTCTTGAGCGCCGGGAGCTGCTTCACGATGGTATTGGCGTTGAAGCAGAAATAGAAGAACGATACCGCGCCGAGCGCCATGATGACCCAGTCGTACCAGGGGACATAGTTCACGCGGAACTCGTGCTTGTGGCTGGGGAAAATGAGAAAGCCTGCGATCAGCAGCCCGCCGACGAACGACGTGAGCCGCACCTCGTCGAGCATCGTGCCAAACAGCGTGACATACACCTCGAAAATGGCGAATGCCGCGAGATACGCCTGCACAGCGATCTTCGGCTTGCCCTCCCAGGCGCGGGTATTCGATTCGCGGTCATACTTGCGCATGACATCGTTGAGATTTTTTGTCGCGTCGTGAGACATGGGGCTACCTCCCGAAAAAAAGAATCTTTTACATACGCAAAGGGGAGGAGCAGAGCCCCTCCCCTACGGGAAATCCAGGTTATCCTGTAGGGGCGGGATCTGCTCCGCCCGGGGGGCTTGCGCCCCCGGTGAGAGGAGACAGCCGGGAGGATCAGCCGGCGGTCTCAACGGTGATGCCGTTTTCGGCAAAGTACTTCGCGGCGCCCGCGGCGAACGGAACGGCGATGCCCTCGGTGGCGAAGGTCAGATTGATGCTGTTGCCTTTCTCGTGCAGGGCGGCGATGTCGTCCTTGCTCTCCATGATGGTCTTGACGATGGTGTAAGCGGTGTCGTCGTCAAGATCGGCGCGGCAGACGAGCGTAGCCTTCACGGTGACGGTGGCGCAGTCCTCGTCAAACCCGGTATAGGTACCGGCGGGCAGAACGAGCTTGGCGTACCACGGGCAGGAAGCGAGCAGCTTTTCCATGTGCGCGTCGTCAAAGCCGATCATGTACACGGTCTTGGAGGCGGCGAGCTCGGTAACGGACGGGGTCGGAGCGCCGGCGCAGAGGAACGCGGCGTCGATCTTGCCGTCCTTGAGGCTCTCGGTGCTGTCGCCGAAGGACTGGTACACGGGGGAAACATCGTCGATGGTCATGTCGTAGGCGGCGAACACATCGACGGCGTTGAAGTACGTGCCGCTGCCGACGTCGCCGACGCACACGCGCTTGCCGCGCAGGTCTTCCACGGTCTTGAGCGTGGGATCGGTCGTGACGATCTGCACCGTTTCGGGATACAGAGCGCACAGAACGCGGAAGCCGTCGATCTTGCCGGAGTCGGCAAAGGAGTTCGTGCCGTTGTAGGCGTAGGTCATAACGTCGGACTGGACGGTCGCAAGATCGTACATGCCGTCCTGCATGCTCACAAGGTTATCCTTGGAGCCGCCGGTCGCAACGACCGTGAGCTTAACATCGGTCTTCTGTCCGATCACGGTGCCGAGGATGCCGGTGTAGCCGTAATAGGTGCCGCTTTCACCGCCGGTGCCGACGTTCAGCGAAACGGGGCTTGCCGCCGGGGTGTCGGAATCACCCGAACTGCTGCCGCAGGCGCACAGCGCGAACACCATGCACAGAGCCAAAACCAGAGCCAGAATTTTTTTCATTTTCATTTCCTCCTTTTCATTCTGACGGATGCACTTCCCGCAAAACCGCGAAATTTGCAAGCCGCAGGAAATAACTTTCGTATGAACGCATTATAAACGCTGAAAACGGCGATTGCAAGAACAAATTTGAATTTTGCAAGAAATTATTATGCAAAAAATTTAGCAGAGTAAATCCGGAAACTGTGCAGAACAGCGAAATGCCCCCGCGCCGGTCTCCGGAAAGGATACGGCACGGGGGCATATATGGATGTTCGCCGCCGGAAGAGCGGCGGCGAACCACTATATTTTGTTTTTCAGCAGTAGATATCCACGGCGTGGCGGTGGGAGCGCAGAGTAAGCGTCCGGTGTGCGCCGCCGTCCTCGCCGTCACGCGTCCAGGGCACGGGCTCCTCAAACGTGACTTTCACGAAGCTCGACTGCGCTACGGTGAGGCACGGGCTGTCGTAAGTCTTGTTCAGCACGCCCGTGAGGATGCTGTTGACCTCCATCACGTCCTTCGGGCGGCGGACGAGCAAAATCTCAAACTTGCCGTCCGAGAGATCGACGAGATCGTCGTTCAGGCGTACCATGCCCGCGACGCTCAGGGAGTTGGACATCGCGCCGTAAATGAATTCACCTTCGACGACGCCGTTTTCGTGCTCAATGACGGCCTTGTAGCTCTTGATGGTGGAAAGGGCGTTCAGCCCGCCGAGCACATACGCCAGATGGCCGAGCGTTCGCTTGAGCTCCTGGTCGGTCTTGTAGCTCACCTCGGTGAACGCGCCGAATGCGGCGATATAGGTAAAGAAGCCAACGCCGTCCATCTCGCCGACGTCGTAGTGCAGCGGCGTTCCGGCGAGGATCATTTCCGCGGCGCGTCCCGGCTGGCGCATCGGCAGGCCGAGCGTGTTTGCCACGTCGTTCGCCGTGCCCATCGGGATGTACCCGAGCTTGGGGCGCTTCTCCTGCGGCAGCGTCATCAGGCCCGCGATCGTGTCGGAGAGCGTGCCGTCGCCGCCGAGACAGACGAGCCGCTCGTAGTTCGCGGCGTTCTCTTCAACGATCTTCGACGCCGTGCCCGGCGCGGTCGTATAAAAGACGGTCGGGCAATACCCGTTCAGAGCGAACGTCGAGACTGCCGTGCCGAGATTGAGATCGGACATTGACCGCCCGGCGGCGGGGTTCACCAGCATCATTAAGGACTTTGCCATTGTATATACCTCGCAAAAGTTGTCGTTTCGTTTATGCAGAGGCGCTGCCCTGCCTGCATGGATATTATAATGTATCTTCTCTTAAAATTTATGTCTTTTTTGCAAATTTGCAAAATCTTTATATTTATAAAAAAACAGTGCGGCAGATATCTGCCGCACTGTCCGGTTTTGAGGATTATTCGCTCAGCGCGTTCATTTTGGAAGCCATGCTGGACTTCTTGCGAGCTGCGTTGTTCTTGTGGAGCAGACCCTTGGATACCGCGCGGTCAACCGTCTTGACAGCGGCTTTGTAGGCAGCCTCGGCGTTCTCCTTATTTCCTTCCGTCGCAGCGGCGTCAAACTTTTTGATCGTGGTCTTGAGCTCAGACTTGTCCGCCTTGTTGCGCTCGGCGCGAACACGGGAGACGAGAACCCTCTTGGCCGAAGACTTGATGTTGGCCATTCTTTAGCCACCTCCTCCATTCAATACTCCTGCGGATTGACGAACCCGCGTTTTGATATTATAAAGGAGGATTCCTGAATTTGCAAGCACTTTTTTCGTTTTCTCCCGAAAAATTTTGCATACTTTTGTGTCTCCTTCAAATACTGACCACAAGATATGGCACAGGAGGAAAATCTTTTGAAAAATTCTTTCCGAACCGATCTCGCGTGCGAGTCGCGCGACGTATGGCTCCGAACACGCGGCGCCGCTCTCGCGGGCGTCTCGGCCCAGCAGGAGACACGCGACGGTCTCGGCGTTGAGACCGTGGAGATACTGGATGAGGGAGCCGCTGAAAAGTTATGTAAACCGATGGGGCGCTATGTCACGATCTCGCTCGACGCGCTCGTCCGGCGCGAGGAGGACGCCTTCCGCCGCGCCTGCGGCGTACTCGCGCGCGAGATCCGCACGCAGCTTGCCATGGAGCCGGAGGAGAGCGTTCTTGTTGTCGGTCTGGGGAATCCGGATATTACGCCGGACGCCGTCGGGCCGCTCGCCGCCGAGTGCGTTCTCGTCACGCGCCATTTGAAAACACGGCTCCCGGAAGAGTTCGCGGCGTTTCGCCCTGTGAGCGTTTTCCGTACCGGCGTTCTCGGCACGACCGGCATCGAAAGCGCGGCGCTCGTCCGCGGCGTTGTATCGCTCGTCCGGCCGGATCATGTGATCGCCGTAGACGCGCTTTCGGCGCGCGAGGCGGCGCGGCTTTGCCGCGCGGTGCAGGTAACGGATGCGGGCATCGTCCCCGGCTCCGGCGTCGGCAACGCGCGCAGTGCCCTCACGGAGGAGACGCTCGGCGTTCCGGTCGTCGCCGTCGGGGTGCCGACGGTCGTAGATGCGCGCACGCTCTGCGCCGACCTCTCCGGCGCGGAGATTGATCTTCCGGAGGATACGGAGCTTTTCGTCACGCCGCGGGATATCGACACCCGCGTGCGCGACAGCGCCCGGCTTGTCGGCTACGCGATCGATCTCGCGCTGCACGACGCTCTCACCATCGAGGATATTGATATGTTCCTCGCCTGATGTTTCACGTGAAACATCAGGCCGCGCCTTTTTGACGAAAAACCAGTGTTTCACGTGAAACATCTCCCGATGCGTTCGGCCGCTGAAAATGTTTCACGTGAAACAGTTGCAAAATGGAAAGCGCATCATTATAATAAACGGTACGAAAAGAGAGCGAACCCCTCAGTCACGGCGGCGCCGTGCCAGCTCCCCTGTTAGGGGAGCCAAGCGGGTTTTGCGGAAACAAACTTGCCTCCCCTATTAGGGGAGGTGCCGGCGCTTGTGCCGGCGGAGGGGTTAACCCCTTAGAGAAGAAAAGGGGGCAAAGAGATGGGCAAAGTGATCGCCGTTGCCAACCAGAAGGGCGGCGTCGGCAAAACGACAACAAGCGTGAATCTTACAGCGGCGCTGGCAAGACTCGGAAAGAAAACGCTGCTTGTGGATTTCGACCCGCAGGGCAACAGCACGTCCGGCATGGGCGTGTCCAAGCGGAGCAACCCGACGGCGTACGACGTCGTGATGGGCAGCACGAGCGCAGAGGACGCCATCATCCGTCTGCCGTACGGCTGGGTGCTGCCGTCGAACACCGACCTTTCGGGCGCGGAGGTCGAGCTCGCCAACGTGGAGCGGCGCGAATACCGCCTGCGCGAAGCGATCGACACGATCCGGGACGATTTTGACTACATATTCATCGACTGCCCGCCGTCGCTGGGCATTCTGACGCTCAACGCCTTCACCGCGGCGGACAGCCTGCTCGTGCCGCTGCAGTGCGAGTATTACGCGATGGAGGGCGTGGCCGATCTCACGACGTCGGTGAAGATCGCCAACCGGCGGCTGAACAAGAATCTCTACATTGAGGGCATGCTGCTCACGATGTACGATAACCGGCTGAACTTCTCCACGCAGGTGGCGGAAGAGCTGCGCCGGTATTTCGGCGCACGCGTGTACGACACGGTCATCCCGCGCAACGTCCGTCTGGCCGAGGCGCCGAGCCACGGCCGCCCGATCACGGAATACGACGCCGGGTCAAAGGGCGCGCGCGCGTATCTCACCGCCGCCGAAGAATTTTTGCAGAGGCAGGGATGAAGATGGCAAAAGAAAAGACATCACGGCTTGGGACCGGGCTTTCCGCCCTGTTCGGCGAGGAGGAAAACGTCCTCGAAAACGAAACGGTGCAGACCCTGCCGATCTCGCGGGTCGAGCCGCGCAAGGATCAGCCGCGCCGGGACTTTGACCCCGCGGCGATCGAGGAGCTGGCGGCGTCCATCCGCGAATACGGGCTGATCCAGCCCATCACGGTGCGTCCGCTCGACAAGGGTTACTATCAGATCATCGCCGGCGAGCGCCGCTGGCGCGCGTCCCGCGCCGCAGGGCTCAAGGAAGTGCCGGTGCGCATTTTGGAGGCGGACGATAAGCTCGCCATGGAGCTCGCGCTCGTGGAAAACCTCCAGCGCGAGGATCTGAACCCCATGGAAGAGGCCGCGGGCTATAAAAAGCTCATGGACGATTACGGTCTCACGCAGGAGCAGGTCGCCTCACGTGTGCAGAAATCGCGCCCCGCGGTGACGAACGCGCTGCGGCTTCTCTCTCTCGGCGAGACGCTGCAGAAAAAAGTATCTTCCGGAAAGCTCTCCGCCGGCCACGCGCGGGCGCTTCTGCCGCTCAAAACCGAAACGCTGCGCGAAAAGGCCGCCGCGGAGGTCGAATCCCGTGGTCTGAGCGTCCGGCAGACGGAAACGCTCGTCGCTTCCCTGCTCCGCCAGGCGGAACAGACGGAAAAGGAAGAGAAGAAGCCGCCGGTCGTGGATTACGTCCGCGAGGCGGAAAAGGCGCTCAGCGACGCGCTGGGCCGTGGCGTCAAGTTCCAGGGCGGGCAGAAAAAAGGCCGCATCGCGCTGGAGTTTTATTCCGCGGACGACCGCGAGGCGCTGATGGAAGCGCTCAAGCACATGGACAAGCCCTGGAAAAAGAAATAAAATTGAGGAGAATATATCATGCTGGACATTCGTTTTATCCGTGAGAACCCGGAGCTCGTGCGCGAGAACATCCGCAAGAAGTTCCAGGACAAGAAGCTCCCCCTCGTGGACGAGGTGCTGGAGCTCGATGAGAAGCTGCGCGCGGCAAAGACCGAGGCGAACGAGCTTCGCGCCAACCGCAACGCCCTTTCCAAGAAGATCGGCATGCTGATGGGACAGGCGAAGAAGGACCCCTCCAAGCTGGAGGAGGCCGAGGACGTCAAGGCCGAGGTCGCGCGCGAGGCCGCGCGTCTGGCCGAGCTGGAAAAGCTCGAGCCGGAATACGAGGCGGAACTCACCAAGCGCATGATGGTCATCCCGCAGATGATCGACCCGAGCGTTCCCATCGGCCCGGACGACAGCCGCAACGTCGAGGTGCAGCGCTTCGGCGAGGCGACTGTGCCCGATTTCGAGATCCCCTACCACACGGAGATCATGGAGAGCTTCAACGGCGTCGATCTGGACGCGGCGCGCCGCGTCTCCGGCAACGGCTTCTACTATCTGCGCGGCGATATCGCCCGCCTGCACTCCGCGGTGCTCGCGTACGCGCGCGACTTTATGATCGACAAGGGCTTTGTGTACTACATTCCCCCCTACATGATCCACGGCGACGTGGTGCAGGGCGTCATGTCCCAGACCGACATGGACGCCATGATGTACAAGATCGAGGGCGAGGATCTCTATCTCATCGGCACGAGCGAGCACTCCATGATCGGCTCGTTCATCGACCGCATCGTCCCCGAGAAGGAGCTCCCCATCACCTACACGAGCTATTCCCCCTGCTTCCGCAAGGAGAAGGGCGCGCACGGCATCGAGGAACGCGGCGTTTACCGCATCCACCAGTTTGAAAAGCAGGAAATGATCGTTGTCTGCAAGCCCGAGGAGAGCATGGACTGGTACGAAAAGATGTGGCGCTACAGCGTGGAGCTGTTCCGCTCGCTGGAGATCCCGGTGCGTCAGCTTGAGTGCTGCTCGGGCGATCTTGCCGATCTCAAGGTCAAAAGCTGCGATATCGAAGCGTGGAGCCCGCGCCAGCAGAAGTACTTTGAAGTATGCTCCTGCTCGAATCTCGGCGACGCGCAGGCGCGCCGTCTGAAGATCCGCGTCCGCGGCGAGGACGGCAAGCTCTATCTCGCCCACACGCTCAACAACACCGTCGTCGCTCCCCCGCGTATGCTCATCGCGTTCCTCGAGAACCACCTGCACGCCGACGGCAGCGTCGATATCCCCGAGGTCCTGCGTCCGTACATGGGCGGCAAGGACCACCTCGAAAAGAAGTAAAACGTAAAAATCCGGCGGCAGAACGCAATGAGAAATGGCGTTCGCATCCGCGCTCTGTGCCGCCGTGCTCTTCGGGCACGGCCCGCAGAAAGTCCCGCGCACGATCGAATTTTGAGGTGAGAAAGTGAACGAAAAGCTGAAGGCTCTCTATGAAAAATACAAGGACCTTATCCCCTACGTGATCTTCGGCGTGCTGACGACGATCGTAAACTATGTCTCCTACTGGCTGTTCGCGCACCCTCTCGGCTGCGGTACGGTATTCAGCACCGCCGTTGCGTGGGTTTTGAGCGTGCTGTTCGCGTATGTGACGAATCGCCGCTGGGTGTTCCACAGCGAGGCGAAGGGCGCAAAGGCGATCGGAAAAGAATTCGCCGCGTTTCTCGGCGCGCGCCTCGGCACGGGGCTTCTGGATATGCTCATCATGTACCTGTGCGTTGATCTTCTCGGCTGGAACGACATGGTGATGAAGCTCGCGTCGAACGTCATCGTCGTTATTCTGAATTACATTTTGAGCAAGTTCTTCATCTTTAAGAAAAAAGAGAAATAAGGCGTAAAGCGAAAAGCCCCGCCGGGCAGGAATCCTCCTGACCGGCGGGGCTTTTGTCATGTGAAAGATTATTTGAGCATCCGCCAGAGCGTGCTGCGGCTGATGTCGAGATGCTGGGCGGTCTTCGTCTGGTTCTGCCCTTCCAGCTCGTAGACGCGCAGCACGATATCCCGCGTGATATCGGCGAGCGGGCGGTTGAGGTCAATACCCTCCGCCGCGGCGGAGGGGCGCGTCGTCTCGCGCTCGAGCACCGCACGGACCTGCGCATCGGAAATATACGAGCTGTCAGCGTTCACTACAAGTTCCTGTACGCATTTGACGAGCTGGTCAATGTTGTGCGGCCACGGGAAATTCTGCAAGAGGAGCATGGCCTCGCGCGTGAGTCCGATAACACGCGTGCCGAAGCGGACGTTCGTGGCGTTTATGTAGAGCGTGACGAGCGTCGGGATATCGTCGCGGCGGCGCGAGAGCGGCGGAAGCCGGAGTCGGAGCGCGTGGACCGTCTCCGAGAGATAGGCGTAGATCGGGTCACGGGAATACTGCCCCGCGTCACCGGCGTAAGAGATGAGAAAACGGTTGGCCCCCAACGTGTGTGAGCCTTCAAGATAGTCGAGCAGCCGCGGCGCAAGATTGCGGTTCACGGCATCGAGATGGCGGAAATAAATCGTAGAGCCGGTATCGGCGAGCGGCGAGCGGTCATCCTCGAGGAGAAGCTCCCAATCCCTTTCCGTGAGCCGTCCGATATCCACGAGGACGAGGGGGCTGTGGCGCAGACGGCTGCGGCTGTGGATGTACTGCGCGAAGCGGTCCTTGCCGGTGCCGTAATCGCCCTCGATGAGCACAGGCGCGTCGAGCGCGGCGTACTGCTCGCATACGGCGCGCAGCCGCTCCGCGGCGGCGTTGCTGCCGAGATAGTATTCGAGCGGGTTGCTGCTGAGCGCGCTGTCCGCGCCGGAGGAAAGGTCACAGTAGCGGATCGCCTGCCGCCCGCCGAGGAGCGAAGCGGCGTGAGAGATGGAGAAAACGGCGTATTCCTCGCCGCCGGAGGCGAGAAGCCGCCCGCGCACGGTAAACATCTCGTTTCCGAGCCGGCGGCTGAGCTTCACGCTGCTGCGCGCAAGGACATGCGAAACATGCTGGCGCATCGCGTCGGCAAGCTCCGGCGGCATGGGATCGAGCGTTGTGAAGACCTCTCGGACGTCGGTTGAATAGACGGCGAAGTCTCGCTCGTCCGAAACGAGCAGATCCCGCAGCAGAGAGGCGTGCCGGTCGAGCATCTGATACCGGAGACAGATATCCTTCGCGGTGTTGATCGCCGACTCGATGCTCTCCATGCCGGAGACGATCAGCAGCCCGTGCATGCCGTACTCCTGCGCGCAGGTTGTGGAGATCATATCGCCGACGATGATGCGCGTCCCCTTATCGCGCAGCGCCGAGAGCCTTTCGCGGCACTCCTGCGGGCTGCGGATCGTGACCGTAGGGATGGAAAACTGCATAATCTCACAGAGCTTTTCCGCCGGATGCGTGATGCTCGGGTAGCCGACGATCGCAAAATCGTAATCCATGCCCTGCGCGAGACGGATCGTGCGCAGAATATCGTAGGCGGAGGGGACGATATCGCAGATGGGGATATCCATCATGTGTCCGCGGAGCACGTCGGCCGTGCCGCCGCGGGAGATCACCGCATCGATGCCGCGGCGGTTGTCGAGCGCGGTTTTCAGTCCGTCGTCCAGATTGCCGCTCTGGATGACGAGCTCCACATCGTCGCGCTGCGCGGCGATGTTCGTCATGAGATGATACATTCCTTCGTAGGGGGCGATGCAGAGAAAGCGCGGCTTTTTCATTTCCAGGCCCTCCGTGTGTCACTGTTGCGTGGACGCAATTCTAAAATAAAACAAAAAGGATCATAACGCAAGTGATTTATTTTTAAACAGCCATTTAACACAGCCAAACCTGAACGATGTCTCAGCATAATTTTGTGCATAAAGCTCAAAAAACAGAGGGGGAATTTAGCGGCTGGCGGCAGAATGAAACGATAGAGAAAAATATTGTTCAAAAATGAAACACAAAAGGGCGCTCTACGGCTTTCAAGCGGACGGGATGTTCCTATATAATTTGGGCATAAAAGCCAGCCGGGGACAGTATACCCCAAAAAAGAGAAAGGAAGCGCACCGCAAACGATGATAAAAGTCCTGGTTCTTGCCGATGACGTGACCGGCGCGCTGGACGCCGGTGTGAAATTTTCGGACGCAGGTCTGAAAACGAAGGTGTCCCTCCTCCCGAAGATCGAAGAAACGGATACCGGCGCGAGTGTGCTCGTGCTGTGTGTCCCGACGAGACACGAAACGCCGGAGACGGCATACCGGCAGGTTCGCGCTCTTTCGGCGCGCGCCGCGGAAAAGCACATCGGCTGCATCTTCAAAAAGACCGACTCCGCTCTGCGCGGCAACGTCGGCGCAGAGCTCACCGCGGTGCTCGACGGCAGCGGTGAGCATGAGCTCTTCTTCATCCCGGCGCTGCCGGCGATGAACCGCGTCACGATAAACGGCATCCATTATATCAACGGTGTCCCGGTACATGAAAGTGTGTTCGGCGACGATCCCTTTGAGCCGGTCACGGAAAGCTACATCCCTGCGCTGCTGGAAAAGCAGATGAACGAGCCTGTCGAGGTCATCACCGGCGCGACTCCTCCCGCGCCGGTGAACTCGGGCAAAAGGATCGCGGTGCTCGACTGCGAGACGCAATCCGGCATGGAGAAGCTGACCCGGACGCTGTACGAGTCCGGCCGGCTTCACGCCGTGGCCGGGTGCAGCGGGCTGGCGGAAGCACTGGCCGCGGCTCTCTGCGGCAGTGTCGGCGAGACCGAAGCGGAGCCGGAGACCGAGCGGCTCACCGTTGTATGCGGAAGCATGAACCCGATCTCGCTCGAACAGGTGGCTTACGCGGAAAAGACGGGCTATGCTGCCGTCAGCGTGCCGGTGGAGCGGCTGCTGGAGACCGGGCTCGAAAGCGCCGAGGGCAAGGCATTTCTCGATGCGCTCTGGGCGGAATACAGCAAAAATGAGCATCTCCTCATCGATACGGGCGCTGCCAACGCCGCGCGCGGCGAGCTGCCCGAGGAGATCGGAAAGAGCGTTGCATCGCTCCTCGGTGCGATACTCAAGGACCTCCTTGACCGGGGCGCCGTCTCGCGGCTCATGATCATCGGCGGCGACACGCTGCTTGGTTTTATGGACGCCATCGGCTGCCGCGAGCTCTCCCCCCAGCGGGAAATCCTGCAGGGCGTAGTTGAATCGGAATATATCTACCGCGGCGTCCGGCACTCGGTGCTTTCCAAGTCCGGCGGTTTCGGGCAGACGGATCTTCTTCTCCGACTCGAAAGCGAAGCGCCGGTCCATGCATAATAAACGAAAGGAACGGATGAAAAATGGATAAGTACAATATGGTTCTGCCGCGCATCACCTACAGCGGCGTGGATGCGCTGGAAAATCTCCGCCAGGTCGTCGCCGGCTGTAAAAAGGCCGCGATCTTCACCGACAAGGGAATTCTCGGCGCGGGTCTTGTGGATCTGCCGCAGGAGATCGTCCGGTCCGCCGGTGTGGAGACCGTGATCCTCTCCGACATCCCCGCCGAGCCGAGCTACGGCGCGGTGCAGACGCTGGTCGATGAGTTCCGCACGCTGGGCGCGGACATCATCATCGCCGTCGGCGGCGGCAGCGCGATGGACACCGCGAAGCTCGCGAGCATCCTCGTAACCGACGAATATACGGTGAAGGATCTTCTGGACGATCCTCTCCGCGGCAAAAAGACCGTGACGACCTGCTTCATCCCGACGACTGCCGGGACAGGCTCCGAAGCGACGCCGAACGCCATCGTCGCTGTGCCGGAAAAGGAGCTGAAGATCGGCATCGTGAACCCGGCGATGGTCCCCGACTATGTCATTCTCGATGCGCGCATGATCAAGAACCTGCCGCGAAAGATCGCCGCGGCGAGCGGCGTGGACGCCATGGCGCACGCTATCGAGTGCTTCACGAGCAACAAGGCCAACCCGTTCAGCGACACGTTCGCGCTCGACGCCTTTGACCGCATCCTCAACAACATCGAGCGCGCCTGCGACGATCCCGAAGCGCTCGACGCCAAGCGTGAGATGCAGATCGCCGCGTTCTACGGCGGCATCGCCATTACCTGCTCCGGCACGACGGCGGTGCATGCGCTGAGCTACCCGCTCGGCGGCAAATACCACATCGCCCACGGCGTATCGAACGCCATTCTGCTCATGCCGGTCATGCGCTTCAACGAGCCCGCCATCCGCCACAAGCTGGCGCTTGCCTACGACCGCGCGGTGCACGGCGAAAAGACATGCGTCACCGACGAGGAAAAGAGCGCCTGGATCATCGAGCGCATGGGCGAGATCGTAAAGCATCTCGACATCCCGACAAACCTTTCCCAGTGGAACGTTTCGCGCGACGATCTTGAGCCGCTTGTTGAGGCGGGCATGAGCGTGCAGCGTCTGCTGGTGAACAACATGCGCACCGTAACGCCGGAGGACGCGAGAAACATTTACCTCCAGATCCTTTAAAAACGGAAAGGAGAAAGAAAGATGGCCCATCCTACTCTTCACGGCATCGTCCCGCCGATCATCACCCCGATGAACGCGGACGAGAGCATCAACATCCCCGAGCTCAGAAACCAGATCGAGCGGCAGATCGCGGGCGGTGTTCACGGCATTTTCTGCTTCGGCACGAACGGCGAGGGCTACATCCTCTCCATGAAGGAAAAAGAAGAGATCCTCGAAGCGACGATCGACCAGGTCGCCGGGCGCGTCCCGGTGTATGCCGGTACGGGCTGCATCTCCACGGCGGACACGGTATATATGAGCCGCCGCGCCGAGAAAATGGGCGCGGACGTCCTCTCCATCATTACGCCGAGCTTCGCTCTTGCGAGCCAGGAGGAGCTCTACCGCCACTATGTCGAGGTGGCAAAGCACGTGAATATCCCCATTGTTCTCTATAACATTCCGCCGCGTACCGGCAACAAGCTCCTGCCCGAGACCGTTGCGCGTCTCGCCAAGGACGTGGACGTGATCTGCGGCGCGAAGGACTCCAGCGGCGATATCGAAAATCTCAAGGCGTTCATCCGCGTGGGACAAGAGCTCGGCCGGCCGTTCTCGGTGTTCGCCGGAAACGACGGCGCGATCCTCACCGGTCTGCGCGAGGGCGGCGCGGGCGGCATTGCCGGAAGAGCCAATCTCTATCCCAAGACCGTCGCCGCGATCTACGACAGCTTTGTCGCCGGAGACATCGCGCGCGCCGAGGAATGCCAGCAGCGTATCTCGACGCTCCAGCGCGTGTTCAAATTCGGCAACCCCAACACGATCATCAAAAAGGCCGTCAACCTGCTCGGCTACCCGGTCGGCGAGTGCCGCCGCCCGTTCAACTACCTGTGCGACGAGGGCGTCGCCGAGCTGAAAGCGGTGCTGAAGGAAAACGAAGAGCTCGGTCTCTGCTGAGGAGGAAATGCCATGAGCACAGTCAAAAAGCCGATCCTCGGCATCACGATGGGCGACCCCTTCGGCAACGGCCCGGAGATCACGGTACGCTCGCTCGCGGACGAAACGGTCTATGGCCGCTGCCGCCCCCTCGTCGTCGGCGACGCCGCCTCGATGGAGTACGCCGCGGCAGTGTACAATAAACTGACCGGCGCTGCGATCCACGTCCATTCGGTGCAGAGCGTGCAGGAAGCGCAGTTCGTCCCCGGCACGATCGATGTGCTGACTCTCGGCGTCGTAAAGGCGGAGGACATCCCCTGCACGGCAGAGGCGCCGAAGCCCTTCGGTCTCGGCGCAACGGCGCTCGGCGGCGAAGCGGCGTTCCGGTATGTGAAGCGCGTCATTGAGCTGGCGCTCGCCGGCGAGGTGGATGCGACTGTCACGAACGCGCTGAGCAAGGAAGCCATCAACATGGCGGGCCACCACTTCTCGGGCCACACCGAAATTTACGCGCACTACACGAACACCGATAAATACACCATGATGCTCGCGCACGAGGATCTCCGTGTTGTCCACGTATCCACGCACGTATCGCTGCGCGAAGCGTGCGACCGGGTGAAGAAGCCGCGCGTGCTCGAAGTGATCCGCATCGCGGACGCCGGATGCCGCGCACTCGGCATCGAGAAGCCGCGCGTCGCCGTGGCGGGGCTCAACCCACACTGCGGTGAGAACGGGCTCTTTGGCACCGAGGAGATCGAGGAGATCCAGCCCGCCATCGACGAGGCCATGGCGGAGGGCATCTGCATCCCGGACAAAAAGCCCACGCCGCCGGACACGGTGTTCTCCAAGGCCATCGGCGGCTGGTACGACATCGTGGTGTGTATGTACCACGACCAGGGCCACATCCCCCTGAAGGTCAAGGGCTTTGTGTACAACCGCGAGGCGGGCCACTGGGACGCGGTGGCGGGCGTGAACGTAACGCTCGGCCTGCCGATCATCCGCGCGAGCGTGGACCACGGCACGGGCTTCGGCCACGCCGGAAGCGGCAGCGCCAACGCCCTCAGCCTCGTGAACGCGATGGACTACGCCATCCGCATGGCGAATGCCAAAAACCATTGAAACTGTCTTATATACCGGCAGATACCGGTTTTAAGAGAAATAAAAAAAGGAGGCACCCAATGAAAAAGACACTGGCACTTCTTCTGGCAGTTCTGATGCTGGTTTCTGTTTTGTCTGCCTGCGGTACTACCGCAGAGACGCCTGCCGCACCGACTGCGGAAGCAACGGCGGAAACGATGGGAACGGAAACTCCGGAAGAAGAATCCGCGCTGGAAGCGCAGGACCTGATATTTGCGACGATGGACGTAGGCACTTCGATCTATACCTACTCTTCCGCAATCGCCAATATCCTTCTGGAGTACCTGCCCGAGGGCTCCACCATTGACGTTCCCACCACTTCTCCGGGCGGTCTCGGCGCGGCATATTTGCTGGCGCAGGGAAAGAGCGACCTGATTATTGTCAACGATGTCGGCTTTATCTCCTCGATTGAGGGCGGCGTTCTAGGCGAGGCATCGATCGACTCCAATCTGGTTGCCGGCATTGTCGGGAGCATGGACTGGCCGCATGTGGACATTCTCGTCCGTAATGATTATGCTGAAAAGAACGGCGTGAACTCCATTGAGGAAGTCATTGAAAAGAAGATTCCGACAAACTTCGTCATCAAGCAGGCGGGAACGATGGGTGAGCTGGCGTTTGTTCAACTGCTCGAAGGACTCGGCGTGACGGAGGAAGAGCTGACCGGTTGGGGCTGCACGATCACTCGTACTGCGTCCGGCAATATCAAGACCGCTATGCAGGATGGCACGGGCGATATCACGGTCGACCATCCGCCCAACAATCAGGCGAACACCGTTGAGCTGACGCTGAATACCCCCTGCACGCTTTGGGATGTCCCCGAAAGCGTCCGTGATTACATGGAGTCCAAGGGCTGGACCAAAACGACCTGGAAGGCTGGTACCTCCGGCTTCACGGGTCATGACGAAGATATTCAGACGGTTTCCTCCAGCAACGTTGTTGTCTGCCGCCGCGATCTGGACGAGGAAGTCGTCTACCTGATCACGAAGGCGATCTGCGAGAGCGGCGATGAGCTCGCTGCAGCGTCAAGCGCTCTGGCAGAGTTTGACCCGAGCATCGGCTGGGTTACCATGGAAAAGTACATGCACCCCGGCGCGATTCGTTACTATAAGGAAATGGGCTACATGCCCTGACGGGGGTCGGCCGCTTCCTTACAGCAGCTTGTATTCGGGAGATATACGGAGCACCCGTATATCTCCCGAGTTAGAAAGGAGAGACCATATGAAAGACAAGCAGATCGATCTCCACAGGGTCATAACGGTGATCATCTCCATCGTGTGGATGGCGTTTCAGACCTATATCATCCTTGGCAAACCGATGAACCCCATGCTTCAGGTGCCTGTTCATCTGGTTTTCGCTCTGGCGATCATCTATCTTTATAACCCCATTGACAAGAAAAATGAAAAGCTTCGTAAACTGAAGTTCCTAGATTATATTTTCTATGCCGGGATTTTGTTCCTTGCATACTATTACATTTGCGAAACCGTTCGTCTGCAATCGCGTGTGCCGTACTTTTCCGCGTTGGAGACGATTGACATAGTAGCCTTTTTTGTACTGTGTATTGTCCTGCTGGAGGCAATCCGCCGCACGCTTGGCTGGAACCTGATCATCTTTATTGCAATTTTTGTGCTATATGCCCTTTTTGGGCAGTATCTGCCGCGATCGTCCGGGCTACGTTCCACGAGCATTCGGCCTCTGGAGTTCGTTGAACTGATCTCCATGAGCTCCGGCGGTATTCTTGGCACGCCGCTGACGACGTCGGCGACTTACCTTTTCTACTTCATGATCTTCGGCGCGCTGTTTTCCACCTGCGGGGGCGGTCAGCTCCTTATTGAGATCGGCCTCAAATTCGGCAAAGGCCATGGCGGCCCGGCGAAGGCTGCTGTCATTTCCTCCGGCCTCCTCGGCATGGTGAGCGGCTCGGCCGTCGGCAACGTGTCCACGACCGGCGTCATGACCATCCCGATGATGAAAAAGGTTGGCTATACGCCGGAACAGGCGGGCGCTATCGAGGCAGTGGCATCTACCGGCGGACAGATCATGCCGCCCATCATGGGTATTGGTGCGTTCATTATGGCAGAGATGCTCGGCGTGCACTATATGGAAATCGCCAAGTCTGCCATTGTTCCGGCGCTGGCATATTACCTTGCCATTTTCCTCGTTGTTGACTTTATCGCCCGGAAAAATACCAATAATATTGAATCGAAGGGCTTTAACGTTCAGCCAATCCTCCCGCGCATATATCTCCTGCTTCCGGCGATCGTTCTGGTGTATTTCATCATTACCGGTATGTCGCTGATGCGCTCGGCGGCATATGCCATCGCGGTTATTCTCGTGCTGAACATCATCAACCCCAAGCGCGCGGCGTGGAAGGACGTATGGAACGCCATGCTCGTCGGCTGTAAGCAGGCAGCTAGCATTGCTATCCCCACGGCAGCGGTCGGTATCATTATCGGCGTTGTCGTAAACTCCGGCCTTGCCACGAAGCTCTCCTCTCTCATGATGAAGCTCGGCAGCAGCGGTATGTTCCTTGCGCTGGTGCTCTCCATGATCGGATGCATGCTGCTCGGTATGGCGCTGCCGACGGTTGCTGCGTACATGATCGCCAACATCCTCTTTGTCCCTACGCTCACGAAGCTCGGTGTCGACCGGCTGGCGGCAAATATGTTCGTGTTTTACTTTGGCATTTTCGCGCAGATCACCCCGCCGGTGTGCCTTGCGTCGTTCACCGCGGCCGGTATCGCTGGCGGCGATTCGTGGAAAACGGGCTGGACAGGCTTCCGGTATTCGATTGTGGCGTTCCTTGCACCGTATGCCTTCGTGTATAATACCGCGATTCTCTTGATCGGCTCTGTACCGGATATCATTCAGGCCGCGGCGCAGGTGTTCCTTGGAACGTTCTTCCTTGCCGCGGGCGTGGAAGGCTTTGTCGGAAAACCGGTGAAAAACATTGCTTTGCGCATTCTGCTGGTTGCGGCGGGCGCACTTATCATTATTCCAGAGGTCATTACGACGTTGGCGGGATATGCGCTTGGCATCGGCATCGTTGTTGCCGTGAACCTTCTTGCCCAACGAAAAGAGGGAAAGAAGGATAAGGCGTCCGAGCTCCGGCTGGCAGTCACAGCGGTCTCCGGTGCGCTGGTCGTAACGCCGGAGATCATTACGACGGTTGCGGGGCTTTGCCTGGCGCTGGCCATGCTCATCTGGAGCAAGCGCGCCGAGAAGGAACAGAAGAAAGACGTCGTATACGTGGAAGCCGGAGAGGTTCTGGAGACGGTTGCACAGGATATCGACGAGGACTGAGCTATGGCGTTGTCAATAGGTATCTGCACAAACTTCCTCGGAGAGGATCGCTACTCTCTTCAAACAGAACGGTATCCCGAAATATCCCGGGTTTTCGACTATGTCGAGCTTCCCGCCATGACGGTCACAGCGCTCAGCGATCCGGAATTTGACGCGCTGAGAGCAGAGCTCGAAAAGGTGGGCCTACGTTGTCCGGTTATGACGAACCTGTTTCCGGCGGACATCCCGCTGCTTTCACCGTCGCTGGATGCCGAAGCGCTGAAAGCGTATCTGGACGTATTGCTTCCGCGCTGCCGGGCACTTGGCTGTTCCGAGCTCGTGCTCGGCAGCGGAAAGGCTCGTAGCCTTCGTCCCGAACAGGACGCAGAAGAAGGATATACGCGCCTGGCGGAGCTTTTGAATCGGAAAGTGCTTCCCACTGCGTCCGAATATGGGATTCGAATCATTCTGGAGCCGCTGAATCCGTTGATCTGCAACTTTATCTTGACGCTTGGAGAAGGTGCGGAGCTCTGCCGCCGGTGCGACGGCCAACTTGCGCTTCTGGCAGATTCACTGCATCTGATGCATCAGGAAAACATAGCCGGAGAGATCCTGAGGTACCGCGGGCAGATTACCCATGTCCACCTGTCTGAACCCGGGCGCAAAGCGCCAGAAACAAACGCCTCCCCTGCTCTGACAGCGTTCCTTCGTGCGCTTAAGACCGCCAAATACGACGGAAGCGTGAGCTTTGAGTGCCGGTTCCCGGACGGCAAAAGCATGCAGCAGGGACGGGCTGTGCTGCAAACCTTGTGGGATAAACTGTAAGGAGAACAAAGAATGTATACTTCATTGAAAGGCAAAACCGCCATTGTCACCGGCGCCAGCCGGGGGATTGGTCGGGGGATCGCTCTCGCTCTTGCGTCGGAGGGTGTGAATCTCGTACTCAACGCGACGAAGCCCGCTTCGCTGGAAGAGGTGCGCATGGAGATCGAGGCGCTGGGCGTGTCCTTCGACTGCGTTGCCGGCGATATGGCCGACCCGGAAACGGCGCGACGCCTTGCCGCGCTTGCCATGGAGAAGCATGGCCGGATCGACATTCTGGTGAACAACGCCGGGATCCAGAATCGAAAAAAAGTTGCCGAGCTCTCGCTTGAGGAATGGGACCGGATGATTGCAGTGAACGAGAGCGGTGTTTTCTACATGTGCAAAGCCGTGCTTCCGTTTATGACGAAAGCGATGCAAGGCAGCATTATCAATATTACCTCTACTGCAAGCAAAACACCGCACCCCAACGCGGCCATCTGCTATGGAGCGTCAAAGGCGGCGGTCACCTATCTTACAAAGCACCTCGCCATGGAGCTCGGGCCGTTGGGCATCCGGGTCAATGCCGTGCAGTGTGGCCCCATCCGCTCGGATATGACCGACCAGTGGACGGACGAATACCGTGCCGCCGTGATGAAAAAGATACCGCTCGGCAGATTGGGAACCCCTGAGGACGTGGCGGCAGGTGTTGTGTTCCTTGCCTCGGATGAGGCGTCGTGGATCACCGGATGCAGTCTTAACTGCAGCGGAGGAAAGTATACAGAATAAACGGAGGAAAGCCAATGAACTACCCGGTGTTGCAGGAGCTGCCGTTTGACGGTACGATCTATCGGAACGGGCACATGAACACGCTTGAAGCGGTGCTGCCGCCGGGAGCATATACGTCACACCACTCCCCTGCGCTGTTGGAGCTGCCGGACGGCGACCAGCTTTGCGCGTGGTTCGCCGGAACATATGAGGGGAATACGGATGTGGGCATTGTCTGCTCCCGGCTTCCGTTCGGGGGCGAGAAATGGACGGAGCCACAGCCTATCTCGCACGATCCCGAGCGGAGTGAGCAGAACCCCTCACTCTTTCTCGCTCCGAACGGCGAGGTATGGGCGATGTACACTGCACAGCTCGCCCGCACGGAGGGTAAGGACAACATGCAGTATACCTCCGTCGTGCGCCGCCAGAAGAGCACAGACGGCGGAAAAACGTGGAGCGATTACGACGTTGTGTTCCCGCGGGAGGGAACGTTCTGCCGCCAGTCAATTCAGATCCTCTCCAACGGGCGGTGGATCTTCGGCAACTGGATCTGCACCGACAGCGAAAATGGTCTTGCGGGTGACCCCACGGTGTTCCAGATCTCCGACGACGAAGGGAAAACCTGGCGCACGGTGGAGATGCCGGGAAGCCAGGGGCGCGTCCATGCGAATGTGGTCGAGCTCGAAGAAGGCTATCTAGCGGCATTCATGCGCAGCCGCGATGCCGACCGCATTTACCGCAGCGAGTCGCTGGACTTTGGTGAGACGTGGAGCGTCCCGAAGCCGACGCCGCTGCCGAACAATAACTCCAGCATCAGCGCCGTAAAACTGCGCAGCGGAAGAGTAGCCATTGCGTATAACCCCACATGTACGCCCTGTCCGGAGCCGGGCAAGGCGGCATGGCCGGGGCTTCGCTGCCCGGTGGCGGTGGCGCTGTCCGAGGACGGAGGAAAGACGTTTCCACTCATCCGGCATATGGAGCTGGGCGAGGGGTTCGTCGGCGCAGAAAACTCTACGAACAACCGCACGTATGAGTATCCGTACCTGATGCAGGGGCGAGACGGACGGCTGTATCTTGCCTTTGCCTACAGCACGCGCCGCAGCGTCAAGTGGATGAGCTTCACCGAAGAGGACGTTGCCGGGGCAAAGCGCGAAGTGATCGGGCTTTATAACCCGACGGCGGCAAAAATGAGCTAAGGAAAGGCTATGAAAAACACGTTCACTCTTGCGCACGTCGGCGTCAATACCGAAAACGCCGAAGAAGCGCTCGCGCTCGCGGAGCTTTTGTCCGGCATGTTCAATCTCGCGCCGCGCCACGGGCAGAAGTCCGAGTTCGCCGGGCCGTATTTTGAGTGCATGAAAGCGCCGTTCCACGGCAAAAACGGCCACATCGCCATGCAGACGCCGGATCTGGAGAGCGCCGTTGCGGAGCTCAGGGAAAAGGGCTTTTCCTTCCGCGAGGAGACCGCGGCGTACGACGAGGCCGGGAAGCTCAAAAACATCTATCTCACCGGGGAATACGGCGGCTTCGCCATCCACATCCTCCGGGGCTGACGACAACTTCTTTATCAAAGCTGCGAAAGCGTCATCCGCAAGGATGGCGCTTTCGCTATGCTCTGCGGTGCGGCAGGAAAACGCTTTCGCTTTTTTTCGTTGACCGATTTTTGGCAGGTATATATACTGAGCTCAACAAAAGGCGAGTTCCTTTTGTGACAAAACAATAAAGGAGCCGAAACGATGAAGAAGATCCTTGCACTGCTGATGGCAGTATGTATGATGCTTGCCCTGCTGACCGGCTGCGGCAGCGCCCCGGCCGAAACGCCGCAGACCCCGGCGGAACAGCCCGTCGCGGAAAAACCTGCAGAGAAGGAAACCGTCGCGCTCAAGGTGTGGGCCGATCAGGTCGAGCTGGAGCTGACGGAAAAGCTCTGCAACGATTTTGCCGCTGCGCACCCGGAAAAGGAATACGTGTTTGAGTTCGGCGCCGTCGGCGCCGTAGACGGCAAGAGCCGCTATCTCGAAGACCCCGCGGCCGCCGCGGACGTGTTCGTGTTTGCCGATGACCAGCTCATCGATCTCGTGAAGGCGGATGCGCTCTATGAAGTGACCCGCAACACCGACGCGATCGTCGCGGCGAATACCGCCGGTTCGATCAACGCCGCGTCCTACGACGGCGTGCTCTACGGTTATCCCATGACCTCCGATAACGGCTACTTCCTGTACTACGACAAGTCGGTCTTCACCGAGGAAGACCTCAAAACGCTCGATGGCATCCTCGCCGCGGCCAACGCCGCCGGCAAGCAGGTACATATGGACGTCTCCAACGGCTGGTATCTTGCATCCTTCTTCCTTGGCAACGGCTGCACGCTGACCATCGAGGACGGCAAGCAGGTCATGGACTTCAACAGCCCCAACGGTCTCGCCGCTGCCGAAGCGATCCGTGAATTCTGCAACGACCCCGCGTTCGTGACCGGTGACGACTCCGTCCTCTCCGGCGGCATCGGCGATTCCATCGCCTGCGGCGTGTCCGGCACGTGGGTCGCCACCGCGATCCAGGAAAAGCTCGGCGAAAACTACGGCTGCTGCAAGCTGCCGACCTTTACCTGCGACGGCAAGCAGGTGCAGATGGGCTCCTTCCTCGGCTGCAAGATCTACGGCGTCAACTCCCAGACGGCTTACCCGGTGGACGCCATGGAGCTCGCGGAGTTCCTGACCTCCGAACAGTCGCAGCTCGAGCGCTATGAAGCGCTCAACTACGGCCCGTCCAACGTTGCCGCGCTTGCGAGCGATACGGTCGCGTCCAACCTCGCGCTGCGCGCTCTTGCCGAGCAGAGCAACTACGCCGTGACGCAGCTCGTCCTCGGCGGCTTCTGGGTCCCGGCGGAGGCGTTCGGCGCCGAGCTCGAGGCGCATACCACCGCCGATCTGCAGACGCTGCTCGATCAGCTGGTGGAGCAGGCGACCGCAGCCTGATATAAGGCGGTAACGCACGGATAAAAGGGGCTGGCAACAGCCCCTTTTCCGGGTTTCATCTTCCGGTTTTTCCGGACCAAACCGAGGGATAGCGGAGGTGCGCGATGCACAGAGAAAAACGTCACATACTTCTGGATGCCGCGGCGAGAGGCGGTCTTTGGACGCGCCTGTCGTTTCTCATCATGGGCGCGGGCTGCATCCGGTATAAGCAGTTCGTCCGCAGCGCGGCGTATCTGCTCAGCGAGATCGGGTTTATTTTCTTCTTCCGGGATTTTGCGATGCAGTATCTCTCCAAGTTTGCAACGCTCGGCACGGAGACGCAGCGCAAGGTATGGAACGAGGAGCTGCAGATCTTCCAGCGCTTCCCCGGCGATAACTCCATGCTGATTTTGCTCTTCAGCGTGCTCTCGATCGCGGTGTGCGCCGTGTTTCTCTATCTCTGGTATTCCAACATCCGGGACGCGTGGCGCGCGCAGGAGAACACCGAGCACGGCTGCGCGATCGCTTCCTTCCGGGACGATCTCCGCGCCATGCGGCACGAGAAATTCCATGTGACGCTGCTCGCGCTCCCGATGCTCACAATGGTCCTCTTCACGGTGCTGCCGATCGTCTTTATGATCCTCATTGCCTTCACGAACTTTGATGCTGACCACCAGCCCCCCGGAAACCTGTTTACGTGGGTCGGCATGTCGAACGTGACCGACATCTTCCTCGGCAATGCGATCAAGACGCGCACGTTTTTCGGTCTGCTCGGCTGGACGCTCGTGTGGGCGGTCCTCGCCACATTCACCAACTACTTTTTCGGGATGCTGCTGGCGGTCGCCATCAACAGCAAGCTCGTAAAGCTCAAGCAGGTCTGGCGCACCTGCTTTGTCATCGCCATTGCCATACCGCAGTTTGTAAGTCTCCTGCTCATCTCCCGCGCGCTGGAACCGGCAGGCGCGGTGAACGTGCTTCTTATGAAGCTCGGCATTATCCAGACGCCGCTGCCGTTACTTCTGGACCCGACGCTCGCGCGCATCGTCGCGGTCGTGGTCAATATGTGGATCGGCATCCCGTATTCCATGATCACCTTCTCGGGCGTGCTGATGAACATCCCGGCGGAGCTCTACGAGAGCGCCGAGATCGACGGCGCGGGTCCCATGCGGAAATTCATTTCCATTACGCTGCCCTACATGTTCTTCGTCACCGCCCCGGCGACGATCACGACGTTCGTCACGAACTTCAATAACTTCAACGTCATCTATCTTCTCACCGCCGGCGGGCCGTTCTCGCTGGGCTATTACCAGGCGGGCAAGACCGACCTGCTCGTTACGTGGCTCTATAAGCTGACCGTGAACCGCAACGACTATTCGCTTGCCTCCACCATCGGTATATTCATCTTCCTGCTGGTGGGTACCTGCTCGCTGATCGTATACAACCGGACCGGAGCCATAACGAAGGAGGATCAGTTCCAATGAAAAATGCACGCATCCGCCGCCGTGTTTCGGCCGTGGCGCTCAACGCGCTTCTTGCGGTCCTTGCTGTTTTGTGGCTCGTGCCGGTGTTCTGGCTGATTGTTTCGTCCTTCCGGGCGGAGCAGGGCGCGTATACGCCCTATCTCTGGCCGAAGGCGTTTACCTTTGATAATTATATCCGCCTCTTTACCGACCGGAGGTTGTTCGACTTCCCGCGCTGGCTCGGCAACACGCTCCTCGTCGCCGGGTGCAGCTGCGCTCTCACAACGATGCTCACGCTGATGGTGGCGTATGTCTATTCCTGGCTGCGCTTCCCGAAGCGCCGGTTTCTTATGAACGCCTCGCTCGTGCTGGGCATGTTCCCCGGCTTTATGAGCATCATCGCCATTTACCACTTTATGAAGGCCATCGGTCTGGATCAAACACTGCTTGCGCTGATCCTCGTCTATTCCGGCGGCGCGGCGCTCAATTACTACATCGCCAAGGGCTATTTTGACACCATCCCCAAATCGCTGGACGAAGCGGCGATCCTCGACGGCGCCTCGAACAGCACGGTGTTCTGGAAGATCATCCTGCCGAACTCTAAGCCCGTCATCGCCACGACCGCCATCAACGCCTTTATAAACCCCATCGTCGATTACATTTTCGTCTCGGTCATTATGAAGGACAATTATAATAACTTCACCGTCGCCAAGGGCCTTTACACCATGGTGGACAAGACGAACATTTATGAATACTACACCGTTTTCTGCGCGGGCGCTGTCATTGTGGCGATCCCGGTCGTGCTGCTGTTCCTCCGCGTGCAGAAATACTATGTTGCCGGCGTTGTCGGCGGCTCCGTGAAAGGATAAGCTATGAATCCCGCAACGATATTTCACCGGCCGATGAGCGAATACGCCTTCGCGCTGGACGACACGCACTATATATTCCGCCTGCGCACCGGAAAGGGCGAAGCGGAGAGCGTTCGGTTTTACTATGCCGACCGCGCCGTGATGACCCCCAAACTGCAATTTGCCCCGCTGCCGATGGAGAAATTCCGGACGGATCGGTATTTTGACTGGTACGAGATCCGGCTCGAAACGCGCTTCGAGCGCATCGCCTACTATTTTGAACTCCAAAACGGCGTGGAAACGCTCTTCTACTACGGCGACTGCTACGAAATGGCGGGCACGCCCACGCGCGCGGACTATTTCCAGCTCCCGTTCAACCACCGCGCCGACCGGTTCGCGGCTCCGGCGTGGACGCGGGACGCCGTGGTATACAACATCTTCCCCGACAGCTTCGCTGCGGGGAAGCGCCTGGCGCCCAACGGCGCGCCGCCCTGCCGGGGCGGGACGGTGCGCGGCGTGACCGAAAATCTCGACTACATCGCCTCCCTGGGCTTCAACTGCATTTACCTGAACCCGATCTTCGCGGCGAGATCGTACCACCGGTACGATACGCTGGATTATTATCGCATCGATCCGCACATGGGCGCCGAGGACGATCTCCGGGATCTTGTCCGCCGCGCGCACGCGCTCGGCATCCGGGTCATTCTCGACGGCGTATTCAATCATGTGAGCAGCGATCATCCCTTCTTCCGCGACGTGCTGGAAAAGGGGCGGGCTTCGCGGTACTATTCCTGCTTCTACGCGCTGCCCGAGACGCCGCGCCTGCCCGCCGCCGGGGAGCTGCCCGGCTATACCTGCTTTTCGTACGTCGCCGATATGCCGAAAACGAACACCGCCGACCCCTTCCTCCGGCAGTATTTCTGCGACGTCGGCGCGTACTGGGTGCGAAAGTTTGACGTGGACGGCTGGCGGCTGGATGTGGCGAACGAGCTGGACGACGGTTTCCTGCGCGCGTTCCGCGCTTCCGTCAAGGCGGCGAAGAGCGATGCGCTCATCGTCGGCGAGGTATGGGAAAATGCCGCGCATTATCTCGGCGGCGACATGCTCGACTCCGCGATGAACTACGATTTCCGCCGCTACTGCCGCCGGTTTTTTGCCGAGCAGACGGTGGACGCAGAGACCTTCGATACGAATGTGTCCACCCTGCTGCTGCGCTATAACGAAAACGCCCTCTTCGCCCAGCTCAACCTGCTCGACAGCCACGATGTGAGCCGGTTCCTCTCGCTCTGCGGCGGGAAAACCGAGCGGATGGAGCTTGCGGTGCTGCTGCAAATGACGTTCCCCGGCATGCCGTGCGTGTTCTACGGCGACGAGAAGGGGCTTTGCGGCGAGAGCGAGCCGGAATACCGCCGCCCGATGGAGTGGGACGCGAGCTCTCCGCTCGAGGAGGTGTATCGCCGGATGATCGCGCTGCGAAAGACGCACCCGGCACTGCGGTACGGCAGCTTCCATACGGAGCTTGCCTGCGGCGGGGTCTACCGATACAGCCGCGTCTGGAACGGTACGAAGATCACCGTTGCGATGAATCTTGGCGCCGAGCCGGTCAAGGCCGAAAAGCGCGGGACGCTTCTCTTGAAAAAGGGAGAAAACCGTGACATAATCGGCGCATGGGAATACGAGGTATGGGAGGAACAAAACGACGGCGGTAACGATCTATGATGTGGCGCGCGAGGCGGGTGTCTCCATCGCCACGGTCTCCAAGGCGCTGAACGACAGCAGCACCATTTCCGAGCATACAAAGGAACGCATCCGGGAGACCGCCGAGCGTCTCGGCTACCGCCCGAACGCGCGGGCGCAGAGCTTTGCGCGCCAGGCGAGCGGGACAGTGTTCTTCCTTGCGGACTTTTACCGGAACATTGCGTTTGAAAACCCGCACATGTTTGAGATCATCTCCGGCACAGCCGCGTATCTCGAAAAGAAGGGGTACTCGCTCCTTTTCAAGCCGCTTTCCCGGCAGGAAGCGCCCAAGGTCATCCGCAACATTATCCAGGAGCGGCAGGCGGACGCGCTGATCCTCCACGCGCACATCCTCACGGCAGAGCTCGCGGCGATCCTCACGCGCGTCGATTTTCCGTATCTCGTGATCGGCAAGCCGAACCAGCGCAGCAGCGTTTGCTGGATGGACGTGAACCACGAGCAGGCGGGGCAGATCGCCGCAAACTACCTGCTTGATAAGGGCTACCGCCATATGGCGTTCATCATGGGCCGCGAGGACGACGCCATCGCGCGCAGCCGTCTGACCGGTATCCGCCAGGCGATGGACGAGGAGGAGCTGGCCGTGGAGGTCGTTTGCAGCAGCTCTCCGTGCGATCTGGATGACGCGGCGCTCGACGAGTTGCTCTCCCGCCGCGTGCGGCCGGAGGTGCTGCTCTGCGCAAACAACCATCTTGCGCTGCACTGTCTGCAATACATCCGCCGCCGGGGACTGAAGATCCCGCAGGACGTGGCGCTGCTGACCTTTGATAATTATCCGTTTTCCATGCTCATGGACCCGACGGTCACCGCCGTGGAGGTTGATATGTACGATATGGGCGTCAACGCCGCGCGCTTTGTCCTCCAGCGCATCCGCAAGCCGAACCTGCGGACGCAGTCGTATGTAACGTCGCCGTGCATCCTCGAGCGGAAATCGACGTAAAAAGGCTCCCTCGTTGAGGGAGCTGGCAGCGGCAAAACCACAGACTGAGGGATTGTAGTCTGCGGAAGGAGACAAACCCTCCGTCAAAACCTTCGGTTTTGCCGCCTCCCTTTACACAAGGGAGGCATGAAAAAAGCTCCATCCGTCCGGATGGAGCTTTTTGATATTCGGTATAGATCGATCAGCGCTTGCTGAACTGCGGAGCGCGGCGGGCGGCCTTGAGACCGTATTGGCGTACAGTTTAGCGCCGGTTTTCCTTGATTTTATGGGCTTTTTGGCCTCTGCCCTCAAATGTTGCCCCAGTATTTAATCATAAAAATGGGGGCATTTTAGACACCAACAGATGGAGCAAATGCAGCATTTACAACACTCAGAAGTTCCTCCGGTTTATTATACTTCACCTGCGCGTAAATGTCCATAGTCGTCTTACTGTTTTCATGCCCGGCAAGATATTGAACAGTTTTTGGGTCAATGCCTGCATACAGCAGGTTAGTAATATAGGTGTGACGAAGTTGATGTGGGGTTACATCAAAGTCAATGGCATACACTAACTTCGGGTTATTTTTCTGATGACTGCCAGGGGTAGGCGTTACCGTACACTTCACGCACTGGCCATTTACATACTTATAATAGTTATGGGGTTTCGTAGAGCGAACGGTTACATATTTCCATACCCGCTGAAACTGCGAAGATGAAAGAGGATTTCCATTTCTGTCAGCAACCACATATTCCGATTCGGTTTTCTCTTTCACTTCCCGCAGGCAGTCTGTCAAACACTTTGGGATCGGAATATCTCTCCGAGCCGCCTTCGTTTTCAGCGTTGTGGAAATCACCGGCCTGTTATTTTCTGAGCGCCATGCTCTCCGTACAGAGATGTACGGCGTAGGAACATCCAGAAATACGCAGTCCCATTGCAGTCCCAAAATTTCTTCGCGCCGCAGACCGGAATATAAAGCGATCATTATAAAGGTATAGGGTGGAAGTCCTCGGACAGTATCTAAAAGCAGCTTCACTTGCTCATCCGTCAAGGCATTTATCTTTTTCCCCGGTTTTCCCCCTTTGGCCGAGAGTCCCTCACAGGGATTATATTCAAGTAACTGGCTTCGCTCTGCCGAATAAAAGACACATTTCAGGAGCATATTTACCTTACTATACAATCCAGCAGATTTTGAAGCCAATGGAATCATCGCAAGCCGAATATCGTCTGCAGTCACATCCTCAAGATACATATCGCCTAAAGGTTTGACAATATAGTTGTTCATGGTCTGGGTATATCCTCTCAACGTGCCGGAAGATACCTTTGCCGACTGCATGAGCAACCACTTCTCGCAATACTCTGCCACCGTTGGATGTTTTCTGCGGAAAACCGCCTCCTCTACCTGGCGTCGAGCCTCCATCTCCTTTAACTGGAGTTCCTCGCAGGTTTCAGCATACAAGTCCACCCTTTTTCCATCGGCATCGGTGATCCGAGTCCTGTAATATTGAATCCCCCTCCGCATGGCAGTGCCATACCAGGGAACATTTTCTTGTTTTTTCGCCATGATTTCAGTTCCTTTCTATTTAATATGTATTTCAGCGCCGATACCTTCTTTATACTGAAAAATCATGGCTCTATCAAAGGTGCGATTCTGGGAAACGCAAAGGGCGGGGAACACTCCCCGCCCTTTGTACGTTTTCCGTCAAATTATTGTGCCGCTTCGTATTCACCGCCATCCCATTCTGCAAAGGCTCCGCTTAAAACTCCTGCCAGTTGCTCCGGCTTGTTGTACTTTACCTTCGCATAAATGTCCATCGTGATCTTACTGCTCTCATGGCCAGCCAAGTATTGAACTGTTTTCGGGTCTACCGAAGCATGAATCAAATTTGTGATGTAGGTATGACGAAGCATGTGTGGCGTAACCTCAAAATCCAAGCTATATACCACATGACCATTGTTCCGTGCTTTTTCACCCAGCTTCGGGTAAAGCATATACTTCACATATTTCCCGTCCACAAGTTTGCGAGCTATCCTCGGTTTTGCTGTCCGTGTCACGATATACTGCCAAAGCCGCTTAAACTGCGTATAAGACAACGGCTCTCCATCCTGGTTGGCAATTACATAGTCTGATGTCGATTTTTTCTTTGCCGCTTTCAAGCACTCTGCCAAACGATCCGGGAGAGGGATATTCCGCTCCGCAGCCTTCGTTTTTAACTCTGTGAGAATGACCGGCCTATTATGTTCCGTGTGCCACGCCCGCCGGACCGTCAAATACGGCGCATCTGTATCCAGATATACCGAATCCCATTGCAGTGCAAGGATTTCTTCCCGCCGCAGCCCGGCATACAGGCCAATCATCACAAATACATAGGGCGGCAACCCACGAATGGCGTCCAAAAGCCGTTCTACCTGTTCATCCGTCAAAGCCTGCCGCTCCTCCTGCGGAACGCCTCCGCCTTTTGCCTCAAGGTATATCGTCGGGTTTGTATCAATCACATGGCTCTCCTTGGCCGCCCGGAAAATAGACTTGTAGAGGATTACCACGGACTTATATACTGAAGCCGACTTTTTAGAGACTGGCACAAGGGCAACCTGGATGTCATCCAGGGTTACATCGGCCATTCGTTTCTCACCCAGCTCCTTGATAATATGCCGCCGCACCTTGGATGTATAATCAATCAATGTGGTGGCACGGATATGGACGGACTGCATCAGAAGCCACTTTTCACAATACTCGGCGACCGTGGGGGATTTACGCCGGAATGTGGCGTTGTCGATTTGCTCAAGAGCCGCCATTTCCTTGTCGTAAACTTCCTCGCGGGTTTTTCCGTAAAGAATCACCCGTTTGCCATCTGCGTCCTCAATATCTGTTTTGTAATACTCATGCCCATTTATCTGGACTTTGCTGTACCTGGGAATTCGTTTTCTTTTTGCTGCCATTTTTCTACCTCCAAATGCAATCGGTGTTGTATCTTTGTTTTACCAAAACCGCACGATTTGCTCAAAGGTGCGATTTGTTTCCTCGCACATTTCGGTAGGTTGCTTTCTTTTCCACAGGTTTTGCCCGATAGGTGCATTTAGCAACATATTCCTGAAGGTAGGCAGAAGTGAAATATACGCACCCATTCGGTACATATTGAATATAGGAAATCAAACCGCTGTTTCTGGCTTCATCCAAGGTGGCAAGGCTGATTCCCAACAGTTTTGCCGCCTCCTTACGAGTAATCAGCTTTTCCATATCCAATCTTCACTTCCTTTCCTTCTTTTTTACTACTTCATAATCAAAACCGGGCCGCTGGCCGCAGTAGGTGCAGATGTCCTTTTCCACCCGGCCAGGGTGGACCCGGCGCAAATAATAAGAGCCTGTGCCGTAGAAGTTATTGGCACAGGCCGGACAAAGGCACATGATTAAATTTTTCGGCGTTTCTTCAATCAATCCCACGCTGACTGCCAGAGCGCGGTTGAGCCGGCGGATATGCTGTTCCTCCAGATGTCCGATGTACGTTTCCAGCCGTCTTTTATCAATGGTGCGGAGCTGCTCCATCAGCACCAGAGAAGGCAGCTCCAGGCCGTTCTCTGCTTTGAGAATGTAATGAGTGGGCAGCTTGGCCTTGGCGTCCACTTTGCTGGATATGGCTGCCACAATGACCGTGGGGCTGTGCTTGTTTCCAGTATCGTTCTGAATAATAAGGACAGGGCGATACCCTTCCTGTTCGGAGCCGATTCCCCGGCCCAGATCGGCATAGTACATATCGCCGCGCAGATATGTCTTATTCATGTCTATGACCTCCCTTTGAAATGCAGGCGGCAGGTGCCGCCTATGTAGAGCCGGACAGCAGAACAGAATGAAGTCCAGGGAGAGATAAAACAATCCTCCTGTTTTCATTGGCCCGTCCTGCTGTACGGCCCGTATTTCAAAGTGTTCCTATTTGTCCTCGACACCCCGGAACACTGCGGGAAGTCATCAAACGGCTGGCGGCTCACCAGCTCCACGGGGAATCTCACCCCTCGCGTGGTTCTCACGCAACCGCCCCCATTGCCTGCGACGGATCACGGCGGCAAACCGCTTCAACGCTCGGACGTTAGGCTGGACGGGAGTATCATTGTCCCCGCTGCTGGTTATGGCCGTACCGGGAGCCGCCCGGTACTGGCAGCCTGCTGTTTCTCGCTCCTTGCCTGGAAGAACAAACCAAAGACCTACAATCTCTTTTTTCGGTGGTGTCTCGTTGTTTTCTCCCGGCAGATCACTGCGCAGCCGCTACCTGGGCTTTGGCTTTCGCCAAAGCAGCGGGAATGTGCCTGATGAATGGGTATGCAGTTTTCAAGGTGCCATGAGGCCATAAAAAGAACCTCTCACCCTATTTGCCGTTGGGTGAGAGGTTCTATAACCGCTAAAACTTATTTTTCCAGAAAAATTTTTAGCTTTTTGAGGATTTTCATTTTCCTCTTATAAACGGCGGGCTGAGAAATGCCGAGTTCCACCGCCAGCTCGCTCTCCTTGCGCTCATCAAAGAATAATGCCTGGATCAGCGCACGTTCTTCTGGGGTAAGCAGGGAAAGCGCGGTATGTAGCCTGTCCACTTCCAGCTTGAGGAGCACCACGCTCTCCACGCTTTCCTGCTCATCGGAGAATTGCCGGGCATTTTCATCCACCAGCCGGTCCAAAGAATCTTCGCGGCTGGGGATGATCTGCACCACTTGGCCCTCCTTTCCGAGAACGAACCGCTCGGTTTTCAAATCGTTCTCAAAATAGCGCATTTTCCGGTCGCCCTGCATATAGGCCCGGTACACTTCATCCGTGACCTCGACAAATTGGCCGCGAATCCATATTCTTTTTTTATCAGCGTCCACGCTGTTTTCCCTCCGATCAGTCTGAATTGCGAGAAATTCAGACTGGCCGGCGGTCCCCTACAACGTGAAAATGGGGTTTCTCTATATTGAAAAACGCACCTGCAGAATGGGGTATTCCCCCAAACAGCAAGTGCGTTTCTTTTTAGTTCGTATAAATCATGGCATGATGGTTCAGTGCGAAGGGCATAGTATCCCGCTGAAAAACGGGAAGTTTTTTTGACCGTACACCGTCAAGCAGGCGGCCTACGACATAGAATCATACTCGCTGCTTCTAATAAGCAGCGGTGCGAAGGATGACCAACGCATGAAATATCCCTCCAGGCCAAAACGTGGTCTGGAGGGATGGGCATGACAAACCAACCTGCCAAAACCTCGTTTTTTTTATTGACAGGGCCAGTTATACGATCCTGGTCAGTTCACTTTTATCCGCACTATCAGTTCTCTAAAATTTGAACTGCTATGCCATTATAAATCTGGCATAAATCCGTAAAATAGAAGGAGAGGTGAACTGAAAGTGCAGAATGAACATGAAATGCTTGGCGAGATCATCAAGAATGCCCGCATGAAAGCAGATATTACGGTCGAAGATCTGGCAGCCAAGGTCGGAGTAGGCGAGAGATTTATATATCGTATCGAGAACGAAGGCAAAAAGCCCAGCTACGACATCCTGTACAAGCTGATTCGGGAGCTGTCCATTTTACCCGATCAGATTTTCTTCCCGGAAAAGAAGATTGAGGATTCTGAAATGGAAAGCCTTGTCCGTATGCTGTATAACTGCGATGAGCGTTCTATGCAGATCATCAAGGCGACAGTTAGAGCGGCCTTGGATAGCCAGCCCAAAGAGTGAAAAAGAGCCGATGTCCGTGGGAAATTCTCACGGGTTCATCGGCTCTGCGTCTATGCGTCTGGCTCTTTGATGACAACGATGTGTAGCTGTTTCGCCTGAATCAAGCTCTTTCGTTTGCACTTCGGGCAGTAGAGAGGATAATTGATTAAAACCGTATCCTCCCTGATTCGATCACGGGTTTTATTCCCGCAGACGGGACAATAAACCCATTCTGTTTGCTGCATGGGAACCACCTCCATTCTCTTGTTTCCAAGACATGGCTGAGGACTTGCTACTCTGCAAGCCCGTCGGCGTGTCTTTTCTATTTAATCTTCATTTTTCCTCCCATAAGTTAGCCATTAAAAATTTATCCAGGTTAATCTTGTTTCTGTGTTGCTGTCTCTTTCAGCCGTGAGAAACTTTCGTCGCTGATGTTGTGTTCAATCCGGCAGGCGTCGGCCTCCGCAGTCTTGGGGTCAATACCTGCGGCGATAAGCTGTTCAGTAAAAAAACAGTGACGCTCATAGATTTTCTTGGCTGTTTCTTGTCCTAAATCTGTGAGTAAAAGAAAACTGTGATCATCCATTGTAAGGAAACCACCATCTTTTAGGACAGTCATTGCCCGCCAGACGCTTGGTTTGCTAACATTTAATTGTCGAGCTATATCAACAGAGCGCACCTCAATTTGTTTTTTAGCTACTATTAAAACTGCCTCTAAATAGTCCTCCATAGATGATGTTAAGGGCATAATGGTACACCTCCTTCTGACACATATAATTACTTCATTTACACCATACCTGCTTTTTTGAAATGCTTCTTGAGCAGTTTCTTAGCGATGAGCGCGCCAACAAAGGCGCAAATTGCAACAACGACAAGCATTATGATAGCTGTTACAGGTGATACTAACGTTTGCAAAATTCCCAAATAACTTTCGCCAAACATTCCCGCATACTGCTCAAGTGTTTGATTTGAGAAAAACAAGAAGGGAATATATGTACCACTGAATGCTGCTAAAACCATATAAATGATATAACTGAACGTAAGTGTTTTTCCATTAGTGCAACCTGTTTTCCACGCGATCAACGCAGAAATAATGCCAGCAATAATGCAGCAAATTATCATGGGCGGATAAAATCCATAAATGCCTGTTACCGCACAAAAAATGAACAGTGCCCACGGTTTCTTAGTCTTAGCTGCTACAAGGAAATATGTAATAGCTGCCAATAATGACCACAATGGACTTACCACTAACATCGTGTAGGGAGAAAAAGATAGGAACGCACAAATGATATAGATAACAAGTGCGCACAAAGATAAAAGAGCTGTGACGATCAAATCCTTTACTTGAAATCCTTTTTTGTTTTCGGTTTGCATGAAATAAATCCTCCTTAAAATGATATTGGTTGGAACGATGTCCATATGATAACCGCAAAAAGAGCAAGCATACCTATCAACAAAATACTATCTCTTAAGCGGAAATCAACTAATATATAGTGAGTTTTTTCACAAGGATAGCTGATGCCTCGCGTTTCCGCTGATGCGGATAATTCTGTCGCCGTCATCAGAAGGCGCATAAGTATAGGGACTAAAAAGCCTTCGTATGTCTGCGCCGGATGACTTACTATTCTCCAAAAAGACAATCCCACGCCCCTCGTTTTCATCCCTTGTTTTATATAAAGCACATCTTGTTTCAAAGATGGAAGAAATCTCAATATGATAGCCACTGGTATCACAATTGCTTGAGGGATATGACTTGCCTGAAGCGCTGCTATCAATTCCGATATTTCCGTAGTCTGAAATAGAATATTCAAAGCAAATGCAATAGTCAAAATTCTTAGTAAAAAGAATGTTATCACGGAAGATAAATGAATTGGAAGGACTTGCGCCAACATAAGCAGAACTATATAAACTATTGCAACTTTGATACTTGTTTTCCAAAGTCCACTTAGCAAAGCAAACAGGCAAACGACGCCAAAGAGTAACAAGCCTGTTAAGCCTCCACCCAAAGCAAACGCCAAAGCTGATGTCAATAGAATCAACAGAAGTTTTATGCGAGAATCGTAATATACTCCATGCTTTCTCAATTTATTCACCACCTTCCTCCACCATAAAATTCTTTACGATTTTGAAATTGTTTTGTTCCGTCATTTGTAAATCATCTTTAATAATCCCTTCCTTCAAAAGCAAAGCGCGCGAGGCGGTCAGGCTGATAAACTCCAGATCATGCGTAATAATAAAGACCAGCTTTCCAGCCTCACGCATATAATTAACAGCATTGGCAACAGCGCACATATTATCCCAGTCTAACCCGCTTGTTGGTTCATCCAAAACGATGATTGGTTTTTCCGAAAGCATTGCCGCTCCTATTGTCAGTCTCTGTTTTTGACCGCCTGATAAAGCATACGGATGGCAGTCTTTGAAGTTTTCCAGATGGAGCATTTTCAAAATTTGAGACACTTTTTCATCTATGCTTGGAATCCTTTTGTTTCCTAACCTCAATTCCTCCGTCACACTGTCTGTATAAAGCTGGTGATCTGCCTCCTGCATAACAAAGTACACATAGTCGGATAATTTTTGTTGCTTCACATTCTTTCCATCAATGTAAAACGCACCTTGGCGGCAGCGAATCAAGCCAGACAAGATTTTCCCCAATGTTGTTTTCCCGCAACCATTTTCTCCAATCAAGGCAATCGTTTCGCCTTTGTAGGCTTCTAATGAAATGTTGTGAAGAAGTTCCGGCATGGCTTTATGCGAAAAGCTCAAATTTCTAATTTGGAGAAATACTTCCGAGCGGCAAATAGATTCTTTCCTTTCTATTTGTATTAAATCCAAATTTAACGGGCGAAGCCTTCTGTTGTGCATTTGGACAGCAGATAATTCTGCCATTTCCTCACCTGTTAATTCTTCGCAGATTTGACCATCCTCCATAATTAAAAAGCGATCTGCGAGTCCGTATAAGTAAAACAATCTGTGTTCTGAAACAATAATCGTGTGTCCAGCGGCTTTCAAAGCAGAAAGAATCTCTCTTACCTGTAAGATTGTATGAATGTCTAAATTAGCCGAAGGCTCATCCAGAACATAAATTTGTGGATTAAGAGTAGTCGCTGCGAGAAAAGCAACTTTTTGCCTTTCTCCACTGGACAGGGCAAAAATATCTCTGTCTTTTAGGTTCTCCATATTCAGTGACTGAAAGGCGCTGTTAACACGTTTAACGATTTCTTTATGTGGAATTCCATAGTTTTCGCAGGCAAACGCAACTTCGCTGGAACTGTTTGTAGTAAAAAATTGACTGCGGGGATCTTGAAAAATTGAAGCAATCTCTTTGCCAGCCTCACCGGCGTCCGATTCTTTTATGGAACGTCCCAATACAATGACTTCGCCGGATAATCTGCCTTCAAAAAAGCGGGGAATCAAATTATTGATACACCTGGTTAATGTGGTCTTTCCACATCCGCTCTGCCCAGTAATAACAAGAAATTCTCCCGATTTTATGATAAGCTTTACATCCTTTAGACTTTCCTGAGACTGTCCTTCATACTGAAAAGAGGCATGTTCAAAAGATATAATTGGAAATTGTTTTTTCATGGCAACACACCTCATAGCTTCCAACTGATGGATTTCTCCCTGCACTTCAAAAAAGTACGATAAATCCCTTCTTTTTCTGCTAATTCCTTATGGGTTCCCTTTTGAACAATATGGCCTTGATCAATGACAATAATTTGATCTGCCGTCCGAACAGTAGACAACCTGTGAGCGATAGAAATTAGTGTTTTATTTTTCGTCAATTCAAAAATTGCGTCCAAAAGAGCTTTTTCATTTTCCGGGTCTACGCTGGATGTCGCTTCATCCAAAATAACGATGGGCGCGTCTTTCAATATCGCCCTTGCTATTGAAATTCTCTGTTTTTCTCCCCCAGACAAAGTGGAACCTGCTTCTCCTATCATTGTTTCATAGCCTTGTGGGAGCGCCTCTATAAAATCATGGCAGCGGGCCCTTTTAGCGGCCTCTACCACCTCCGCATGGGTCGCGTTAGGTTTTCCGAATTTGATGTTATTTTCAATCGTATCATTAAACAGATACACCTTTTGGAATACCATACTTACATATGATAAAAGGCTATCACAAGTAAATTCTTTTACATCGTGTCCTCCAATTTTAACACTTCCAGAATTTACGTCCCAAAATCTTGCAATCATATTACACAAAGTTGTTTTCCCTGAACCTGACGGCCCAACGATAGCACAAGTAGAGTTCTGTGGGATTTTCAAGGTGATTCCATCTAAAACCGGACGGCTGTCATAAGCGAAAATAACATCTTTCAGTTCAATCTCATATGATTTCAGGACAATATCCTTTCCGTCTCCATCTAAAACCGGTATATCTGAGATGAAATCCAGCCGATCCAACTGCGTAGCGAGCATTTTACTCAAAAAGGCCCCGTCATTCATCAATTCCAATTCCATGAACATTAAAAATGCACAGATGATAAATAAAAGGCAATAGGGCAATGTGATAACTCCCCACAAATAGAGCAAAGCTGACAATAAAAATAACAGGCAACTTGTAATCTTAAATACGGCTTCATACAGCTTCATAATTCCGGCAGTAGAAATTGTAACCGCTATATCGCTGCGACACTTATTTTCAAAGGCTTGATCCACTTTTCCTTTTCCTTCTTTGCCTTTTCCGAATATGCGCAGAACAGAAATGCCTTTTATGTATTCTAATGCACTTCCCACCAACAATTCCTGAGCATTTTGCATATCTTCCGTATGCGCGCCGGCCCGCTTTTTTATCTGGCCCAGTACAAGAATTCCCGCTAAAATTCCTGTTAAAGCCAAAAACCCAATCTGCCAGCAAAATATACCCAACATTAGCGTCATGGCAAGCGCCTGTACAAAACCTCCTACCAAAAATGTTAGTGCAAGCATACAATTCCCTTCCAGATCGGAAATTGTTGTTGTCAATACTGTTTGTACGGTGCCGAGATTATTTTCTGTAAAATAGCCCATTGGTGCCCTTTTGAGCTGATTTCCAATCTCAAGACGCTTTTCCCGGAAAATCTCATATCCAGACGCACTCATTAGCACATCGCTTAGGTACTGAAACAAAAAGCGGCCCAAAACACTAAGTGCAACAATTCCAAATGCCTGTAAAATGACAGTCTCTGTTAAGTGTTCGATATTCAACATTACCAATAGCACAGCAAAAAATACAAAGGCGGCGCAGCAGGATTTCAGAGCATTGAAGATCAGTCCGGCAATTACACGGGGACGATATTTCCCAGATAACCGTAAAATCCTTTTTATAATTGAAAACATATTAAAATGTCCCTCCTTCCACTTGATCAGCTGAACTCACATAATCACTCCATAATCTTTGATAAAGTGGGCATTCTGATAAAAGCTCTTCCTGCCTGCCGCAGCCAACAATCTTTCCATTTTCCACCACAAGGATTTGATCAGCCTTCTGGATGGTCGCAAGACGATGAGCTACTACGATGAGGGTTTTTCCTTTTACAAGTTTACTGATAGCGTTTTGAATGAGATACTCATTTTCTGGATCAGCATAGGCCGTGGCCTCATCAAGAATAATTACTCTTGCATTTTTTAGAATTGCCCTTGCGATAGTAATTCGCTGACGTTCTCCGCCAGAAAGTTTTCCTCCTGCGTCTCCGGCATTTGTATCATATCCGTTTTCCAACTTTACAATAAACTCATGACAGCAGGCAGCTTTTGCAGCAGCTACCACCTCATCGTCTGTCGCATCCGGTTTTCCGAGCCGGATGTTTTCACGGATACTTTCATCGAACAGAAAATTGTCCTGTGCAACATAACTGACTTCACCCATCAACTGTGCGAAAGGAATCTCTTTAATATTCTTTCCGCCAAAAATAACTTTTCCTTTTGTGGCGTCCCAAAAACCAGCCATGAGTTTTGCAATCGTTGATTTTCCGGAACCGGAAGGGCCGACAATTGCTGAAACAGTACCTGGTTTGATTTCAAAGGATACATTCTTCAGAACTTCCGTCTCGTTATAAGCGAAAGAAACATTTTCAAAGCGATAGGCTGTTTCATCCAGTGCAACATTTTTTTCTGGACGTTTCAGTTCCGGTTTTTCAATAAAATCCCGTATTTGATCGAGGCAGGCTTTCACCATATTAAATTGTTCAGAATATTTTCCTACTCGCATAAGCGGGGCAATAAATCCAATAGGAAGGATAATGCAAGTGATAAAATCTGATAATGGTAATGTTCCAGTCATATAAAGCCATGCGCCAATCGGAAGCGTTCCCAACAATGTTGTCGGCATTACAGCCTGAATGACTGCTGACCAAAGCCAACTCTGCTTCCACCATGCCAGAGTACTGTCATGGAAGAAGTTAATTGCACCTGTAAATTTACTATAAGAAGCACTTCCTTGATTAAATGCCTTAATAACCTCTATACCATTTACATACTCAACCAGCGTACTGTTCATCGCATTTTGTGATTTCATATAAGTGGTACTTTTATTCACATAATCGTTCATCATTCCAATGTAACCCAAAAGTCCGAGGGGAATTGTAATCAATGCAGCTAATCCCATGCGCCAGTCAAGAATAAATACCAGTAGTATACAGCATAGGGGAGCCACTACATTAGAGGTTATTTCAGGCATAAAATGAGCCATCGAATCCTCTAATTTTGAAACTGTATCTGCCATCAAATTTTTGAAATTTCCGGTCGGCGTATCCAACATGACGCCCATTGGAACCCGAAGCATTTTATCTGCGATTTTGCTACGGATATTTTTCAATATTTTATATGTAGCCTTATGCGACATAAAAGAGGATTGATATGTAAGCCACAGTTTTAATATTTGCCCGCCCAAAGCGACTGCAAACAAGATACATACATTTTGAATAGTAGCTGTTTTGTTAAATAGTTCCGCGACTAATAATGACACTGTAATAAAGGGGGCCATCCCGAATAGTTCGCCCAGCGTTGCAAGAAAGGTTGAAAGATATAGTTGCTTTTTATTATTTCCTGCATAACTCAACAATTGCTGAATTGCTCCAGGTTTCGTTTTTTTCTTCATGAAAAATCCTCCTTAAATAGGTTAGCGAAAACTAACTATTTGGCAAAAAATAAATGGCAAAAGCCACTTATTTTAGTGGAAGCCCTAATACACCATACCAGCCATAGTGCTGGAATTTTATGATATTTTTTACATAATCCTCCGCCTTTTTATAAGGAACATCGTGCAAAACACACTCACATAGTGCGGTAATATATCCATGCGTCAAAATGTGTATTTCTATATCGTTTGGCAGACATTTCGCATATCCCGCTTCATATGCCGCCTTTACAAATAGGGCATTCTGTTTCGTATATTGAATTGTAATTTCTTCTATAAAGTTTTCGACGCGAGAACCTTTGCTGCATTTCAGCAAGAGTTGAAATTCCTCCAAATGCTCGTACATATAGTTGACATATGTCATTGCCTGAACATATGACGCTTCAACAGAATCCCTTTCAATAGCTTCTCTAATTCCAACTTTATCGTAAGGTTCTGCATTATCCAGAAAATCTAATGTATAATGGTAAACATCTTCGATTAAGGCAAAAAACAACGCTTCTTTATCCTTAAAATGTCGATATATTGCACCTGTTGTAACCTTTGCAGCGGTAACAATATCTTTAAGCTGCGTTGCCTGAAAGCCTTTTTTTAGGAATTCCACTTTCGCACATTCCATAATTCGCTCTCTTGTCAAGTCGGAACAGTAACTCAAAATATTTCCTCCCTTCTCTGATAATCGCTTTATTTAAGATAATCTAATTATCAAATCAAAATCAGAATAGCATATTTTTGTCTTGCTGTCAAGGGGACGATGCTTTTGTTATTATCATTATGTACCCAGCCGCCTGTGCGGCTGGGCTTCTTCTTTTTTGGAGCTGTTAACAGGCAGGTGTGCCATACCCGTAAATCTCATAGTATCCCACGGGATAGCTGTTCTGTCGCACGGAGTCGCCAGAGTTGCCCTCCACGGTGTAGACGCGGCCATTCTCCACCTTCTCCACAATCCCCACATGGTCGGAAGAACCGTCTTGGCCTCCATCATCCCAGTCAAAAAAGATGATGTCGCCGGGGCGCGGCTCATAGCTGTTATCCTGCCACAGCCCACGCTCCTGGAACCAGGGAACACCCTGGGACGCGCAGGCCGCAAACTTCGGGATCACGCCGGCTTCGATATAACCGCACTCATTGGCGCACCAGCTTACAAAGCAGGCGCACCATTCCACACGACTGCCAAAGCCGTACCAGCTCCAGTACGGTTCGCCGCCAACATTGCCCACCTGGGAGAGCGCCACCGTGACGATTTCGCCATCCCCTCCGGTAATGCCGTAAAGCACCTGGGACCAAAGGGAATTGTTCTCATCGGCCAGCAGCTCCGCCATCTGTTCCCGCTGGTCCTCGTTAAAGCCGAACTGGTCGGCCATTTCCTCGGCAGTCTTATGGCTGACGGTGATATACAGATAGGTGCGAGTGATGGTTACTTCCGTTTCCACGATATTTCCGTTACCATCATCGGATGTTTCAATCACCGTTTCCGTCTGGGTGGATGTGCTGGACGAAATCTCATTCATCTGCCAGAAGATGTCCTTCAAAAGCTCCAGCTTCTCATCATCCATGGTAGCCACTTCCTGGGCGTTGTCCGGGTCAGTGGTGGTTTTGACAGCGTAAACCGCCAATACCTCTTTCCACACAGCGCGGGAACCGGACATCTCCAGCACATCATAGCTGTGGGACGCCTTGATTTCATCCAGGTTCTCCTGGTAATCTGTATTGATCTCCTGTACGGCAGTCTGCATGGTCTGCCCGGTGCCGGAATCCTCGCCGGAGAAGAAAATGCCAAAGCAGGAGCCAATAATCATACCGATGAGGCAGATCACAATAATCACCAGTACGGCAATCCAACCGCCCGCGGCGATGGCCGCGATCAGCGCCTTGGTCGCCGCAATGATGGCTTTCACAGCCGCAACCGTAGCCTTGACCGCTGCCTTTGCCGCAACTACCGCAGTTCGAGCCGCTATGCGGGCGGCATGAGCTGCAGCCCTGGCCGCCCGCGCCGTGGCCTGGGCAGTCCGCTGGGCAGCTTTAGCCGCCTGTTGGCTGGTCTTGATACTGGCCTTGGCAGTCTTTTCCGCCGTCTTAATGGATTTGCTGGTGGTTTTTATGGTTCCCTTGGCCGTGGAAGAAGCCTGCTTGATGTTTTTTCGGCCCCTGTCCACTGTCTTAATGCCTTTCTTGCCGCGGTCCAGGGTCTTGATGGCCCCGCGCTCCTGACGGACCGCCTTGGCCGGCTCGGAAACCGTATCGGCTGCCTGACGGCCACTCCAGCGTGTGGCGGGCTGCCCAGCCTGCTGAGCCGCCTGTTTCTCCGCTTGTTTTTTCGGCTGTTCGGCTGCGGCTTTCCGCTTTTGGATTTTCTCCTTGAGCTGGGAGATATTCTCCTTAGTCGTCTGAACCCCTCTGCGGCCCTGTTTATCAAACTGGTGAACCGCTTCATGGGTGACGTTATCCACCCCAGCGGAAAGGCGGTCGGACGCATATTCACCAGGAGAGCTTTCCTCCGCATACAGGCTGTGGTCGGCCTTATCCTTGGTGCGGATATATGCCTCCTTCATCCGTTCAGAAGCAACCGCCGCTTTATCAATCGCTTTAATGCCTTTTTTCTCAGAAACTCTTGTTTTTATACCCTTGCCCATGGGCTTCACCTCCTTCCCCGGGCGGGGCCGCCCTTATTCCTCCAGCAGCTTGGCGACAACCACCATCCGCCCGTTGGTTCGGGAATACTCGCAGGTGGAAAGGGTAATGAGCTGGTCGCCGTATTCCGCAGTCACGCCCGTGTCATAGAGCGCCAGTTCCTTGCACTTGGCAATAAACTCGTCAAAATCTTCTTCCTGTTCGGCCCGGACGAAGTGGTAATACTTGAAGCCTTGCTCTGAGTAGGCCACCGTCTTAAATGCGGCGATTACCTCATACTCGCCAAAGCTGTCCAGCGTATCAAAATGAATGGTCTTGTGGTCCTGGTAGAAATCCTCACTCTCGTACTTGCACAGATCGGAGAACATACTGCCGTTGTTCATGTGATGGCCGTACAGCATCAGATTGTCGGAAATGCCGACGTCGCAGTTTTCCTGCATATAGGGCACCCCATAGCTGCTGTACGACTTATCAAAAGCGTGCTTCAGATAGAAGTTGGGGTTATCCTTGGTCTGCATGACGGGATAATCAATCCGGGTGCCGGGAATAGAAATCCAGCCCACCAAATCGCTGTTCTTGGCGTACACATCCGCATACTTTTCAAAAGCCGTGAGTTCTTCCGGCTCCTGGGCCGGGTCATCGGCCAGCTCCAGCGCGGGCAACTCCACATCTTCCTTGACCAGCCCGGCCACCTCGTCAAAGGCTTCGGCGCTTTGCTTTTGGTCCAGATATTCGCGGGCCAACATAGCCCCGGAGAAAAGGAACAGGGCGGCACAAAAGGCCGCCCCAGCGATCATCAGTCTGCTTTTCACTTTGTCACTCATATTTCACCCTCCTGTACTTATCGTGCCTGTTCCTTGCTGGCCGCTTGGCGGCGCTGCCCGGCCTGGGCCGATCTCAACCCCTGCAGTTCGGTTTTCACCGATGAGCGCCCGCCATTGATTCGCTCCACCGTGAGCGCCATGTCGCGTTCCATTTCCGAAAACACCTTGCCGCAAGACAGCACAAAGCTCCGCAGCTTGGCAAGCACACCCTTATCCGCAGATAATTCCTTGCTTTCCTGGGGTTCCTTTCCCGTAAGGGCAAGCCCGGCGTTTTTGATGTGGCCACCCGCCTGGTGCAATTCTTCCCGCATGGAGTCCAGTCTCACAGCGAGTTGCCCCATGCTTTTTTCCGAATGGGCAAAGCCCCGTCCCATCCGGGAAAGAACTGAGGGGATGTGCAGGGCCTGGGCCGCATGGCACAGGGCAGAGCGCCCTTTTTCCCGGAAGGTCTGCACCATCTGCTTTGCAGATGAAATGAGGTTTTCCTTTGCCGTGGAAACCATCACTTTGGTCTGGCGGACTTTACCCTCCACAGTGTCCGCAAGCTGGGAGCACCGTGCGCGGATTCCCTTGTCGTGGAGCTTGCCCACCTCCAGGCGCATTTCCTTCATTTCGTCCATCATCTGGGACAGCTTTTCTTCCATACCGTCGATATAGCCCACCAGGGCCTGTACTTCTTCCTTCTGCTTTTGAAGCCCGCTCTGTTCCAGAACGGAAATCAGGTCTATGATCTGCGGGTGGTCCCGCAACGTAAGAGCCGGTTCAGCCATTGTTCATTCCTCCATTCTCAAACGTATCATCGCGCCGGTTCCGCCTGCTTTCTTACAGGGGGCAGCTCCCAGCAGTATTTCGGGTAACGGATTTTCACGCCTTCCATAAAGTAGGGGGCGAACTCGCAGCAGAACAAATCCTCCGGGGAATAGGCGTTGCTGTGCTCCGGGTCGGTATAGCCGTTCCAGAGATTAAAAGCAAGGCGGCACACCCGGACGGTGCCGCTGGTCTGCCAGCCGCCGTGCATACCATCCGGCTCGATACAGTCCTGCTTGAAGTCAAACATCTGGCGGATGTTTGACCGCGTTTCCGGGGCAATCCCCATCACATAGAAAAAGGCCCGGTGGTAACAGTCGTTCCTCCGAGCCTCGCTCATCATATCCAAAAAGAAATCCCGGTGTTCCGGGGACGCAAAGCGAAGATTGCTCATGCCGGCACCTCCTCGCCGCCGAATACGCCTTCACCGGGCTTGGTGGTCATCAGGGCATAGAGCTTGGTGTCACGGGGGAATCGGTTGATGAACGGCACCAGGGCGCTGCCATACCGGATGAGGCCGCAGCCAGCGTCCGCATTGGTGACATAGCTCATCTGCTCGTTGGAGATATTGAGGAGCTTCGCCAGCTTTGCCCGGTCGGACGCCGCCTGGTTCAGCATGACGATAAACTCCGAGTTAGAGAGCATGGTGCTGGCCTGGACGGAATCCAAAAGGTACTCCACGTTCTGGGTGATAGCAGTCGGGTAGGCCCCACGCTTTCTAAACTGCCTCCATGCGGAATTAAAGAAAATGCCGCTTTGCTCATTCTCAAACATCACATGGAACTCGTCGATGAACACATGGGTGCGCTTGCCCCGTTTCCAGTTGAGGGTGACGCGGTTGAGGATCGTATCGGTGATGACCAGGGAACCGGCAGGCTTTAGCTGCTCGCCCAGGCCGTGGATGTCGAACACCACATAGGGCTTGTTCAAATCCACCGTGCTTTCCCGGCCAAAGATGTCCAGGGAACCGGTGGTGTAAAGCTCCAGGGAAAGGGCGATCTCCCTGGCCTTATCCTCCGGCTGCTCCAGCAGTTTTTGACGCAGGTCGCAGAGGGTAGCCACCCTCCCGGCATTCTCCGCCTCCGGGTACACCAGGGCGGTGCAGCGGTCGATGATGGATTTATGCTGCGGCCCCACGCCGCGCTTGTCGATCTGCTCGATGAGGGACATGACAAACTGGCTCTTTTCCACGATGGGGTTTTGCTCACCGTAGCCCTCCACCATATACATGGCGTTGAGGCGGTCCTTGCCGCCTGCCACCAGATGGGCCACCGTCGCTTTCTCCCGGCCCAGGGCTTTGACGAGTGCGCCAAATTCTCCCTCCGGGTCACAGATCAGGATGTCGTCATTTGCGTAATCTGGGTGGAGCATAAGAAACGCGATCAGCTCCTTGGCGCTGAAGGACTTGCCCGCGCCGGGGACGCCCAGCAGGAAGGCCGACTGGTTCAAAAGGTTCGCCTTGTTGCACATGATGAGGTTGTGGGAAATGGCGTTCTCTCCAAAGTAAATGCCGCCCTTATCCTGGATCTCCTGGACCTTGAAGGGGATGAATACGGCCAGGGATTCCGTGGTGAGGGTACGGAAGGCGTTGATTTTCCGCACCCCGATGGGCAGGGCGGTGTTCAGGCCATCAAGCTGCTGGAACTTGAGCACCGCAAGCTGGCACATGTGCTTTCGCGCCACGGAAAGCACCGCTTCGGTATCGCTGTCAAGCTGCTCCTTGGTGTCGGCGGTGATGGCCAGGGTCATCACCGCGAACATCATCCTCTGGTCGCGGGTGGTGAGGTCATCCAAAAACTCCTTGCTTTCCTTGCGCTGCAATTCCATATCGTAGGGGACCACAGCAGAGAAGTTGTTGTTGGCGTTCTGGCGGCGCTGCCAGTTGGTGATGTTGGTTTCCACACCCAGCAGGCGGTTTTCCACCTCCCGCACGGCCTCATCCGTGGGAACCGGCACAATGTCGATGGAGAACATCAGATTTCGGTTGAAATCGGTAAGCTCCGTCACCATGTTATCCTTAATATAAGAGGCGTAGTCTTTGAGGAACAGCACCCGGCAGAACTTGCCGCCCAGCTTCAGATAGTCGCTCTTTTTTTCGATCCCGTCCGGGCAGATATAGTCCTTGAAGCTGTGGCCCCGCTTCATCATCTCACGGGCATTGAAAACAAACTCGGATTCCTCGCCTTGGCGGTAGAAGTCGTGCAGGATACGCAGGCGCTCGGTGGCGTCCAGCTCCACGCACTTGGAGCCAAGGGCCGCAAAGTGGGAAATCAGGTCGGCTCCCACACGAGAAAAATAGGCGCGGGCCTCCTCAATATCCTTCTTCACCACGGAGATGGTGATATACTTTTCCTGCATAATGCCGTTGGCTCCGGTGGCTTTATCCAGCAGCATTTGGTTATATTCCCCCCGGTACTCATCCCGGAAATCCCCCTGCATGGGCATGAGGATGGACGTTTCAAAGTTGGCCTGATTCATACGGCGGTTATTGATGGTGATTTTCGTCACCGCACCGGAATCCAGGGAATTGAGCAGCTCCGAATAGGTGAGGAACATGGATTCCTTGTCCTCGCGGCTGGCCACCAGATAGTTGATGTCGCTGAATTTATAGGTTTTGGAGAACTTGTTCCCCACAAGGAAGATGCCGTCCGGCCAGATACGGCGGACGGGGATCACATCCTGCACCTTCCGGGGGACGGTGTAACGCTCCTTTTCCTGCTTGGACATGGTTTTGATGGTCTTAATCATGCTTGGCCTCCTTCCGTTTGCTAAAGTGTTTCGGCTCCTTCCGGCGCTTCTTGCCGGGCCGCCCGGTTTGCAGCTCCTCGATGGTATCTTTCAGGGCCGCATAGTAGTAGTTGCTGTCCTCGAACTTAAACTCCTTCGGCTCCAGCATTTCCGAGCGCAGCCACGCCCAGATAAATTGTTCCGCCGTCATACCGTGATAGGTGATGAACCCCAGCATGGCAAAGGGGGCCGCCCCCAAAATGCACATCCAGGACAGGGTTTCCACCCCAAAGTAGGGGCGCAGGATAAAGTAAAGGCCCACGGCCACGCCGCAGGCGAGGACAGAAAAGATGAACTGCCGCATACTCAGCCCGAAAAACATGGATTCGGTGTAGTTGCGGATTTCCCGGTTGATCTTGACTTCCAAAATATCACCTCACAATCACATCGCCGGTTTCCAGGTAAACAATGCTGCTCTTGGGTATATAGGCAAAGCCCAGCAGCCGGTCGCCCACGGTAAAAATCTCGTCTGGGGCTGCTTTGGAGAAGTGCCCCACAATTCCCTTTTCAGCGGGCAGGTCGTAATCCTCCACCATTGGGATGGCGGTTCCATCAATCAAGTGCAGCACATAGGTTTGATAACGCATTTATTTTCCTCCTTTTTTACAGGCCCATCATCTCGCGCACCACGCGGTCGGCCATTTTCACCGCGCCCACGAGGACAAGCATATTAAAGACCAGCTCCCCGATATAGCTCCACACCTGGGTGACTGCCGCCGCATTGGGGTCAATAGCAGGCGGGGCCGCCGCGAACAGGGAAAAGATGATACAGGCCAGCACAATGATGGCCCCTTCCAGACACACGGCGGCATAGCTCTTGATAAAACTCTTGCCCACGTTTTGGGTCGGTTCCCCGGCGAAGGTGGACAGGGGCACCGGCGCGATGGCCGTGTATAAATAGAGCTTAAAAAACCGCCCGTAGACGGTCATTATCATAATGAAAGACAATATCGTGATAAACAGCCCGCCAATGAGCGTCACCGCCCAGAGGGGGATACTCTCGAAAAAGCCGCAGCTTTCCACCGCCGTGACAATCTCCTGGGGGAGAACCGTCTGCTGCGCGGTTCCAAAGCCCGCCGCGTTCATTATTGTTGAAACGAGGCCCTGGACGATATTAAAGAGGGCCATCATCAGCTCCAGCCCATAGGTCACGACACCTTTGGCAATGGCGAACCGGATAAACAGCTTTAAGGCGTGCTCCGGTTTCTTTACCTCGGCAAAGCTGCCGCAGGTACGCATGACGCCCACTACAAAGAACAGCACCAAAAGCGCAAGGCCAATGGCCCGCACCGCGTCGTGGATGTTGACAATGACGCCCCAGATGGAGCCACCCTTAAACTGTTCCGGGCTTTGGGTGATGAGCTGCCAGATCTCGGACAGGTACTTGTTCCAGGTGTCGAGGGCATTTTGCAAATTTTGAACAACCCAGTTATCGGACATTCAACAACCTCCTTTCCGGCAACGGTAAGGGGCAGGCCGCCATGGGCCTGCCCCCACACTGCCGTTATTAGAATCAGCCGGTAATCAGGGTCAAAATCTCCTTCGCAAACGTAATCACAACACCGCCGGCCAAGGTGAGAAAGCCGTTAGCCCTCTGGCTGGGGTCATGGCTTTTCAGAGAAAGGCCGATCTGCACGACGCCGAAGCCCAGCAGGATCATACCCACGGCGCGGATCAGGCCGAAGATGAAATCACTGAGGTTGTTGATAACAGTCAACGGGTCGCTGGCGGCAAAGGCCGTAGTGGTGCAGCAGCACAGCATGAGCACCAGGGCTGCATAAACAGCAAAGGCGCTCCGGCTCTTTTTTCCCATGGGCAGGCTGCGGGTTTCTTTCTTCTGCTTGCTTTCCTTATGAAACAGTTTCATTTTTGGTGTCCTCCTTAAATTGAAAGATATTCTCCATGTCCTCATCGGACAGAAGTTCGTAAAGGGTTTCCGGCTCCTGGATATTGGCAAGGTCGCCGGGGGTGAGGCGGCCAATGGTCATATCCGCCACGGCGTTTTCAGTGCCGCCGTGGGAATAGACAGGCGCGCCGCCATCGGTGGTGTACTTGATGTTGGGATGTTTCAAAAGGTCATACTTTTCATCCATCAGCGGCGCTTCGCCACGGATAAAGAGCAGGGCCAGGTTATTGTCCAGCATACGGACCTCATCGGGCGTCATCAGCTCCCGGCCCGTGATCTGGTTGTTGGTGGAGTAGCTGCCGGAATGCCCGGTGCTCTTGCCGTAGGTGTCCAGCCAGAGGGTGCTTTTCCCCAGGTAGTTCTCAGAGATCAGCTTGTGAGTGGACGTTTCATTGCCGCCCAGGTACAAAAATTCATCACAGTTGCCGATGATGGATTCCCATTGCTTTTCAAACAGCGCCTTGAGCTGGGCAATGTTCTGAATGATGATGGAAACGCTGATATTCCGGGAGCGCATGGTGGCCAGCAGCTTATCGAAATCATCCGGCAAGCTCACGTTGGCGAACTCATCCATGAGAAAATGCACCGGTACGGGCAGGCTACCGCCGTGTACCCGGTCGGCAGAATAAAAAAGTTCCTGGAAAGTGCTGGCATACAGCAAACTTACCAAGAAATTGAAGCTGGCGTCGTTGTCCGGGATGAGGGCAAAGAGTGCCACTTTTTTCTCGCCCAGGCTGGAAAGGTCCAGTTCATCCGTGGCGGTAAGAGCCGCCACCGAAGAAAGATTGAATTTTTCCAGGCGGGACGCCAAGGTGATTTGGATGGATTTCAGCGTTTTGGCAGAGCCGGAACGGTAATCCTTGTAATACTTCACAGCGATGTGATCCGGGGAGCGCATTTCCAGCCGGTCAAACAGTTCGTCAAGCGGCGATTGGTAGGAATCATCATCCTCCCGCACCTCCCCGGCTCGGAGCATCTCCATAATCATGGGGAAATTCTTCTCATCCTCCGGCGCTTCGTACCACAGATAAAACACCAGCGCCATGAGGAGCATACTGGCCGCAGTATCCCAGAAAGGGTCGTTGGACTGGCTCCCTTTCGGAGTGGTGGCTTTGAAAAGGTTCGTCACCATCTTCTGCACATCGTTGTCGGATTTCAGATAGGCAAAGGGATTGTAGCAATGGCTTTTCTCCATGTTCAGAAGGTCCACCACCTTGATCTCATAGCCCATCTGTTCCAACAGGCCGCCGCAGTCACGAAGCAGTTCCCCCTTACAGTCCAAAATAAAAAGGGACGTATTGCATTGGCAGATGTTCACTTTGGCGTAGAACCGACTTTTTCCCGCGCCACTGCCGCCCACCACCAAAGTGTTGAGGTTGCGGCGGTGCTTCCGGCCATCCAGCCCCATGCGGACGTGCTGGGTAAAAATGCGGTTTTTGAACGGATCCTTGTCCCGGTATTTCTTATTCACGGCCCGCGGATCGCCCCATTTGGCGGAACCGTGTTCTTCACCTCGTCTGTAATTGCGCCGGGAAGAAAGATAAATGCCAATGCCCAGCCCATAGGCGGCAATAAAAATGAGGACAGTTTTTACACTGTCCTCACACCACACGATTTTGAATGGATTGTTCATTGCCGCAGGCAGGGCGCTGACGATCTCCGAAAGTCCCCCGGAAATGGCAGGCGCAATCAGCAGGGCGAACCAGATCACCGGGACCAGCCCCAGGGCATAGAGCCAGGGGCCGCCCGCCTTATTATCTGGCTTCATCCCGGCGCTTCGCTTTCTTGTCTTTTTGGGCTGGGGCGTCAATGGTTTTCAGCAGAACGTCCTCCACCGGGCCGGGGTCTCGCTGTTCCTCCAGCATATCGTTGCGCAGTTCGTTGAGGGCGCGAATCATGATCCCATGCTCATAGCTGTCCAGGGTGAGGACGACTTTTTCCTGTTTTTCCATGGGTCTACTCCTCCTTTACCGTTCCTGTTCCTTCTGCTTGCTGTCGCGGGTGAGGCCCATAGCCCTGGCCATACGGCCATTGAGGGATTTGAACGTATCCCGCATATCGGTGAGGGCAGCAGGAATATCCTCCCTGGGGACCTGCCCCTGAAACACGCCGTCCAGTTTGGAAATCTCATACTCTTTGGCGTCCACGCCATACCGCTTGCAGAGCATATAGCTGACAGCATAGGCTTTGTAGCCATCTGTCTCTCTGGAATAGCCGTCCATGCTTTGGGCAAGCTGCACGTTGGCAACCTCCAGAGAAACACAGCGGAAGATGTCCGGCGCGTCCATGCCCTTTTTCACCAGGATGGCGTTCTGCTCTGCAGAAAACATGGCCCCACGGCCCTGTGGCAGTTCCTCCACGGCCCGGATGGGCACCGGGGAACTGGCAATCAGGCCCTTTAAGAGCAGACGGTCATCGTAGCGCACCTGGGGCTGAACCTGATCCCGCGCCGTAGTCTGGGAAATATCATAGACTTCCTTGGCGTAAAAGTTCTGGCCCACGCTGCCATCCTCACGCCGGTATGCCTTGCCCGGCTCCAGAATGATGATGGGCAAACGCTTCTCATCCTCCAAAATCTCGATCCCCTGGGCGTGCCACTCCTTGTAGCCGCCTACACGCACCGCGTCGGGGCATTTATCCCCAATCAGAAGTGCATTGCGAGCAGAGTGGAAGGGAAAACGGCTCTGCACATCCAGATATGCCTCCATACTGCCCGTACCCTCGGAGAACTCTCCAAAAATCCGGTCCAAGGTGGCATAGGCTTCTTTTCGCTGTTTTTCCTCCCGGATCTGCCACCACTGGCGCTTGGGGCGCTCTTTCTGGCTTTCCTGCTTTTGCGGCGCGGCCTCCGCCTGGGGCTGCTGTTCAAACAGATCGTCAAAATTATTCATCACAGATTACCTCTCTTTCGATTTGGGCTTCTTTTTGGGTTTGGGCGGCTGGTGCCGGGTTGTTTTCTGAGCCGCCTTCTTCTGGGGTGCAGCCGGCTCCTCGGCCCTGGCAGCCTCCGCCTCCTTCTTCCGCTGGGCCTGGATGTCCCGCAGCTCCTGCCGGACGGAAGGCTTCTCGGCTCCATCAGAAGTACCCCTTGCGGACTTGCTGCTGCTCTCGGAGATAGGCTCGGACGGAGGGGATTTTTCCGCCGCTGGGGCAAAAGGGGCGTTCTTCTCCGCTGCCGGATTTTCCGGCTGGGCTTTTTCTTTCTGGGTGGGCTTTTCCATCAGCTCATCCAAAAGCTGGTCGTCCACACTCTTTTCCGGCATGGCCTGCTCCGGCGCGGCGGGTTCGCTGCCGCGCTGTTCGCGGGATTTCTCAATATCCTCCTTGATCGAAGCCGTATCCACAACGGTGAGCTTGAACTTCTCCACGA
>OIXA01000329.1_pt1 | contig 69972 bp, 67 predicted proteins | sample 1587721 | NCBI WGS metagenome assembly OIXA01 (sample SAMEA3888900, study PRJEB22519) | human gut metagenome | biome: human gut; feature: human-associated habitat; material: faeces | place: Denmark | collected 2013 | reverse complement strand
AAGGGCGGCTTCCCGGAGCGGGATTAGACGACGCTTATAAGGTTGATTTTTAATTCGGTCCCTGCTGGGCCAAAATTAAAATGCGCCGCAGGCACCTTGAGAGCGTATCTGCGGCGCCGTACGGACGATGCTTTCGCATCGTTCGTATCCAGCCGCAGCTTAGCGGCAAGGGGGTCTTGGGGCACAGCCCCAAGCGTGTTTTGGTTCCTTTTACACGAGTAAAAGGAACGCCCCGCCGGGTAGGCGTGCTCCCAAAGCCTTGCAAAAGGCCCCTCCCCGACGCCAGGTGCCCACAAACCCGCCCCAAAACATCACAATAAATCCCAGTGTTACTTCCCCAGTAAAATCCACCATTTATGCTAATACCACCCATAAATCCCCAATTCTGTAAATTTTCCATTAAAAAAAGTGAAATATTAACCTTTTAACTGCAAAAAAGGCTCCATTTTGCCGTATTAGTGAAAGGACTTTTTCCACCGGCAAAAAAATCTTTTCCTGTCGGTTCTCTCCCCGACCAAATAAATCGAGAGCCTTTCGGCCCCACCGGTCAAACAGGGGCGCCGGTTAAAACTTATTTCTTCAGCAGACCTCATCGGGCAATTTGGGGGTCTGCCTTAAGCGGGAACCTGCCTCCCAATAGTACCTTGAAAATTGAATAAAAAATCTCCCCCGTACACTTGGTACGAAGGAGATCCGGAATCTCTGCTATTTGCTGTCACTTATCCGGCTTTTTTGCGCCGGAAGGAGATCACCGCGACACAGGTGCCGATGGCAAAAGCCCCCAGAGCCGCCGCGTAAACCCACCAGCTCACCGGATGGGTTTCATCGGGTGCTGCCTCCACGGTAAAGTGGGTGGTGGCATCTCCCCTTGCCGAGCGAATGGCCAAAGTATGCTCCCCTTCGGCCAACTGCTCCAGGTAGCTTTCCCGCAGCTCTACGATGATGTTGCCTTCCCCATTCCGCTTCTCGTAGCTTTCGGAGGGCAGCACCGCGCCATCTACCAACACCTCGGCAAAGTCCTCAAACGCCGCATCGGAGCGGAAGGTAAGTGTACTGCTTTCGCCCTTTTTCCATCGGGCATCGCTGCCCTGTATGATGCTCGGCGGCACCTTTTCGGTTACTGTATTCTCCGCGGTGAGCTCCGTTTTGCCGTTCGCGTCCGCAAAGTACTTATCACAGGCGGTGCAGTGCCAGCATTCCACCCGGCCATTGGCCGCCGCTGTGGCGGCTATCGCCTCCAGCTTTTCTAGGGAGGCGTGGCGGGTGGGGTCGGTCTTGCCGTATTTGGCGCCGCACAGGATGCAGCTTGCCCGCTGGGTGCAATTGGGGGCGCCGCCGTAGCACTTCCCGTTTTGCTGGTCGAAGCAGCCGCTGGCCGTGCAGCGGCGGATATGGGTCCCATCCCCATTGGAGCGCCAGGGGCCCCACTGATGGATGGTACCGGGGTCCGGCTCATCCTTGCTGTCATCCGGCCGGATGATGACAATGACCCGGTTTTCGGTCCACCGGGCGGTGATGGTCATATCCCCGGCCGGCATGGTGGTGGGAATGGTCTTATCCCAGCCGGCAAAGGTATAACCTGTTTTGGTAGGGTTGGCCGGGGCGGTAATGGCCGTGCCGTAGTCCTGCTTAATGACGATATCCTGCCCGCCGTTTTCCGGCTTAAAAGTGATGGTGTATTGGTTGACCTGCCACTTTGCCGTCAGGGTCAAATCGGCGGTCACGGGGGTCTCAAAGTTCCATTCGCTTTCGCCGTTGTACCAGCCGATGAAGGTATAGCCCTCTTTAGTGGGGTCGGCAGGTTGGTCGGCAGGGGTGTTGGCACGAATCTGGGATGCTACTTCGCTTCCACCCTCCGACTGGAAGGTGACCGTATAGGCCCCGATGACTTTCCCGTTAAAGGTGCCGCCGGAAATTCTGCCCGGCGTTTCTTCCGGAGCGCTTGTGTCGTTGATATTTGTTACCTTTCCATTAAAAATACCGCCGGAGATGGTGCCGAAAGAACGACCGCTCTCGTTGGTCACTTCGCCACCAAAGGTACCGTTTGTGATGGTACCGCGGTTCACCACCGAGCCGGTAAACTGGCCGCCGGAGATGATGCCATTATTCCACACCAGGCCGGTAAAGGCACCGCCGCTGATGGTCCCCCCATTCGTCACGGAGCCATCGAATGTTCCGCCGATGATCTCGGTGGGACTATTGTTCGCATCGCCGCCGCCGATGGACATGGCGTCGCTCTCCTCACTCGCCGTGCAGCCGCTTACCGTTACATTATCCCGGATGGTCAGATTGCGGACGCTGTAAAGGCCGCCGCCGGCGTATTCATGGTCTACATGGCTTTGGATCGCGCGGCAATCCCGGATGGCAGCCGCACCGGAGAGGACGGTCGTGCCGAAATTGCAGAGACCGCCGCCGCGGGTATCGTCATTATTCGCGGTCTGTGCCACGCAGCCGGTAATGGTCCCGGCAGACATCTCGAACCGGCCGCCATCTTCCACATGAACACCGCCGCCCTCGCGCGCCGTGCAGCCCACGATATTGCCGCCCCGCATGAGGAGCGTGCCGCCTTTCCTCACATAGATACCGCCGCCGCAGGTATTTCCTGCTTCTCCTGTGCCGGTGCCGCCGGTGAGGGCGCCGCCCTTTACCTCTATGATATTTTCTTCGGCGGTGGTTTCATCTGCCAGCTTCCACAGGGCGTTGCTCTTATCGAACTTGTGAACGGCATTGGGATTGCTGTCGATCAGCGTCAGCTCTCCATTTTGGGTGACATGGATCAAGTTGCTGACCCCGCTGGTTGTTTTCAGTAAGTGGCCGTTCAGATCGATGGTCACCGGTCTACTCACCGCCATAAAGGCGGTGATCTCAATATCCCCAGTCAAGCGAATGACCGCGGCATCGGAAGCCAGAGCATCAGACAGGTTTTTTGAATCGGCTACCTCCAAAAAGGTAGTCAGTTGCAAGGTGCTTTCCTTCTGGATATTATAATCTGCTAGAGTGCGGCCGTTCTCCAAAAATCTGCTGCCAAAATACAGGCATTTCCCATCTACCGAAACACCCGTGTTCTGGATCTTCTGCTTGACATTATCGATGCTGTCGCCGCTTTCCACCTCCAGGGTCAGCGGTTCTTGCCAGCCCAGGGCGCTGCCATCCACATAAATTGGAATGGCATGGGCGGTGGTGAACAACATGGCCAGGGCCAGCAGTACGGCTGATATCCTCTTTTTCATTGTTCGGCACCTCCTTACTGTGTCGATGCGGGTTGCTTTCCTCCTCTTTTTAATTATACATCACTCCCGACCGAAATGCCATTGGCAGGTTTGCCCGGAAATGACACGGCTTTATGGGCAATATGGCACAAGGGGCAGAAAAGCCGCCCGTGGGCGGCTTTTGGGGGATGCTTAGGACCCCAGCAGGGTGACTGTGATGGTGAAGGTCTGGCCGCGGCCGGTACGGCTGGCCCGGTACAGGCTTATTTCCACGGTATCGCCGGGCTTGTGCTGTGCCAGGATATCGCTGCAATCGGCACGGCTGGTGATGGCCCAGCCATCAATGGAGGTGATGATATCACCGACCTCGGCGCCCTGACGGCCTACATCGCTGTCCTCATTGATGGACATGATGCGCAGACCCGCCGGGATGCCGTAATAATTGGCTTCATTGCTGCCTACTTCCACCACGGTGATGCCCAGCTGTGCCCGACCGGTCACCCGGCCGTGCTGCATTAAATCGTCCAGAATGGGCAGGGCGGTATTGATGGGGATGGAGAAGCCGATGCCCTCGTAGCCTTCCTCCACCAGCTTGCTGGAGGTGATGCCCACCACCTGGCCGTAGGTATTGATGAGGGGGCCGCCGCTGTTGCCGGGATTGATGGCGGCATCCGCCTGGATGCAGACCATGGTGTAGCCCAGCTCGGTGGTGATGGTGCGCTGCACCGCCGAAATGTAGCCGACGGTTTGGGTGGAGGCCAGCGCCAGACCGCCGGGATTGCCGATGGCGACCACCATTTCGCCGACCTCCAGCTCATCGCTGTTGCCGAAGGTAGCCGCGACCAGCCCCTCGGGCGGGTTCTGCATTTTAAGCAGAGCCAGGTCGCTCTGGTTATCCGCCCCAATGACGGTGGCATCATAGCTATCGCCATTTTGCAGCACGACCTCGAACTTTTCGCCGCCGCTGACCACATGGGCATTGGTGATGATGTAGCCGTTTTCCGAAAGGACGATGCCGCTGCCCTGCGCGGTGGCGCTGCTGCCGTAGGTGATGATGCCCACCACCGAGGGGGCGCACTTTTTATAGATGCCGGCGGGAGTCAAAAGGCCGTCTTCGGTGGTATCCGGCACATTATCCTCCGGCTTGTTCTGCTGGTCGATCTCCGGCAGGTGCTCCAGCTCATTGCCGATGGACGAATCCTGATCCGGCTGCGGGGCAGGCTTGCTGCCCCAGACGGAGGCCCCGACGCACAGCGCCCCCACCAGCAGGATGACCACCCCCATGGCGATGAGGAAGTACTTCAGGCCGCTGCTTTTCCGGGCGCGGGCGGGGCTTTGGCCGTAGTTGCCCCGGTAATCCTGGTAATCCCAGTGGTAGTTGCTGTCATTGCTGCGGTTTCTCATGCTGTTTCTCCTCCCGGCCGGCAGCGGGGGCCGCCGGCAATGTGGTAAAGCTGGCATCTACCATAGGGGCTTTGCGGTTGACGCCTTTTTTGTAGTGGGCGGGGTCGGCCTTGAGGCCGAATACAAACTCGGTGTATTCCCCGGGCTGGCTGCGGACGAAAATCTCGCCCTCGTGGACATTCATAATGGTGCGGCAGATGGAAAGCCCCAGGCCTACGCCGTTTTTATCCAGGCTGCGGCTGCGGTCGGTCTTGTAGAACCGGTCGAAGAGCCGCGGGATCTCCTCCGGCAGGACGCCGGAGCCGGTATTGCGCACCGCTACCATGATATTCTCGCCATCGGTATAAAAGTCGAAGGAAAGCTTGCCCCCTTCATTGACAAATTTGACGGCGTTATCGATGAGATTATACACCACCTGCTGGATGAGGTCGGCATCGGCCAGCACCCAGTAGCGGTCGGTATCCAGTCCCTCCACCTCGATGTGCTTTTCCTCCAGCCGCTGCTCAAAACCCAGCAGGGTATTGGTGACAAGGGAGGTGATCTCCACCTCGGTGGGCTGGATGGTGCGCTCGCCGGCCTCGATCTGGCTGAGGGTGAGCATATTGCGCACCAGGCGGGAAAGGCGCTGGACCTCACTGGAGACAATGCGCAGATAGTGGTTCTGCCGCTCCGGCGGGATGGTGCCATCCAGGATACCATCGACAAAGCCGCCGATGGTGGTCATGGGGGTTTTTAATTCATGGCTGACATTGGCGGTAAAGCTGCGGCGCACCGATTCGGTGAGGGCCAGCTCGGTGGCCATGTTATTGAAGGCGGAGGCCAGCCGCCCGATCTCATCATCGCCCTCCACCGGCACCCGGACCGAAAAGTCGCCCTTGGCAAAGGCACGGGTCGCCGCGGCCATCTGCCGCAGGGGGTTTACCAGGCTGGTGGTGACAAAATAAATGACGATAAAGCTGACCACCAGCACCACGATGGCCGCAATGAGGAACATCTGGAGCATATCGCCGGCCAGAGCACGGTTGGCAGCCCGGGCGGTGGCCATAACGGCACCCACCAGAAGGCCGTTTTCATCCACCACGGGGGTGGCCACGGCGTACTGGGGGTCTTCCCCGGTGCCGGCCATGACCACGGAGCCCTGATAGCTGCCGGTTTTGGAGAGGCTATCCAGGACAGCCTGCGGCACCGACTGGGGGATGGCGCTCTCGGTAGTATGGGCCATAATGAGGATATTGCCCTTGTTATCGGAAAGGTAGATGTCGGCCTCGATGGCGGAGCCCAGCACGGCATACACCGGCTGCAGGGTATCGCTGCTGACATAGCGGTACTCGTGGGCGGCGTAATTTTCCATGGTGAGGCGGGCGGCCTGGGTCACATTTTTCTCCAGCAGGCTGATTTTTTCCTCCCGCAGGTAGTCATTGGCCAGCACCATAAAGATGGAGCCGACCAATACCATACTGAGCAGAATGATGGCGCAGCACACCGAATAGTACTTGCCCATCAGGGTTTTCTGCGAAGTTTTCATTCTTATTCCTTGACCTCGAACTTATAGCCGACGCCCCAAACGGTCTTGAGGCTCCACTGATCGCTGACGCCTTCCAGCTTTTCGCGCAGGCGCTTGATGTGGACATCGACGGTGCGGCTGTCGCCGTAGTACTCGAAGCCCCAGACCTCATCCAGCAGCTGATCGCGGGTGAATACGCGGTTGGGGTGGCTGGCCAGGTGGAACAGGAGCTCCAGCTCCTTGGGCGGGGCATCCACGACCTTGCCATCCACTTTGAGCTCGTAGCGGGTCATATTGACGGTGAGCTTATCGTAGCTGACCTCCTTGACCTCACCTTCGGCGGTGCCGGCGGGGCTGCTGCGGCGCAGCACGGCCTTGATGCGGGCCACGATCTCCTTGGTATCGAAGGGCTTGACAACATAGTCATCGGCGCCCAGCTCCAGGCCCAGCACCTTATCGAAGGTTTCGCCCTTGGCGGTGAGCATGATGATGGGGCAATCGCTCTTTTGGCGGATCTGCCGGCAAACCTGCCAGCCATCCAGCTTGGGCATCATGATATCCAGGAGGATAAGAGAGGGCTTTTCGCTCTCGAACTTGGCCACGGCTTCTTCGCCATCGTGGGCCATTACCACCTCGAAGCCCTCCTTTTCCAGGTACAGGCGCAGCAGCTCGCAGATATTCAGGTCGTCATCGGCTACCAGGATCTTGTCCATCATTGCTATTTCCTCCTTACAGGTCATAGTATTCTAACTTACATTATAGCACCGGCGGGGTCTTTTGCATAGCGCCGAATGTGGCGATTTTGTTAAAAAATTGTGAGGAGGGCGGACGCTGGCAAGGAACAGGCGTCACCGCCCTAAAATTTTCCGTTGCCCACCTGCGGCGCCCATGGTAAAATGATAGAAAACCTGCCGCAGCGGCAAAAACATACAGGAGAAAACGCCATGAAAAAGATGCTATCACTCGCAATCGCTTTGGCACTTTGCTTTAGCCTTTGCGCCTGCGTCGGCAACGCCCCGCAGGGAAAGTCCGCATTGGACTGGGACGCAATGCAGGAGGAACTGCAGGCCTCCTCGGAGGTTCTGACCGCGCAGCTGACCAACTTTGCCTTTTACTCTGGAGATATCCTGGGGAGCTCCGCCTATCCGTTGGAGGACCGGCAGATCCATCTTTTTATTTTGAGTACGGTAATGTTCATGGAGGAGGAGAAATACCTGTACCATGATTTTGTCACCATGGATGATGAGGGATGTTACCACTTTCCAAAAGAAAAGATACAGCAGATGGCCGAGGAGGTGTTTGATATTCCGGATTATGAGTTTGGTGAAGATACCTATGTTCCCGAAACCGGGGAGTATGTGTTTTGGTCCGGCTTTGGATGGGGGAATACTCCGGTGTGCAGGAACACGGAGGTTCAAATTGATCGGGAAAAATCCGAGGTAAGCGTCAGTTACGAACTGCACGGCAATGTATATTATGAAAATCCCTATAAAATTGGGGACTTCCGGACCCGTTTCTCCGTAATGACACGGCCGGACGGCAGCTTCTTCCTGCATTATCTGGATACCGTTTCCCTCTGATGAGGCAGGTCACACCCCCAGCAGCAAGCGGACCGCAAGGGCACTGACCAGCGCCGCGGTCAGATCCCCGGTGAGGGCAGCGGCCATGGTGTGGCGGGTACGGCGGATCCCCACCGCGCCGTAGTAGACCGCGATAGCGTAGAAGGTGGTCTCTGAGGCGGCGGCCAGCACACTGCCTACCCGCCCGATGAAGCTATCCGGGCCGTATTCCCCCAGCAGCTGGTGCAGCAGGGCGGTACCGCCGCTGCCGGAGACCGGCCGCAGCAGGGCCAATGGCAGTACCTCCGCCGGGAAGCCGATAAGCTGAGTCACGGGGCGAAGGAAGCCGGTGAGGACATCCAGGGCGCCGCTGTGGCAGAACATGGTGACCACCGTAAGCAGGCAGACCAAGGCCGGGGTGATGGAGGCGGCGGTTTTGAGCCCCTCTTTGGCTCCCTGCAAAAAGCAATCGAACACATCCACGCCGGAGCAGAGGCCCCAGCTGAACAGGCCGGTGATGAGCAGCGGGATGAACCAGGCACTGAATGACATGGAATGCCCTCCCTTTTGATGAAATTCGCGGATGGGGTGAAGGGTGCCCGCAGAGCGCTCCGGCTAGGCCGGAGCCGGCGGCCGAAGGCCACCGAAACCGCCCGGAAGGGCGGTTTGCCCTGCGGGCGCCCCACCTCCTGCACGGGCCTGCCTTTATTCCGGCCGGTGGGACTTCCCGCGCAGCAGGCGGTCCAGCAGCAGGACCACGGCCAGGGACGAAAGCCCGGTGAGCCATACCGCCGGCAGGATCTCCATGGGGGCGGCGGAGCCGGCCTGCTGCCGCAGCACGGCGCAGGTGGTGGGGATGAGCTGGAGGGAGGCGGTATTCATCGCTACAAAGGTGACCATGGCATTGCTGGCGCTGTCCTTATGGGGATTCAACTTTTGCAGCTCCCGCATGGCGGCAAGGCCCAAGGGAGTGGCGGCATTGCCCAGACCCAGCAGATTGGCGGAAAGATTCATGCAGATGGCCTGCATAGCGGGGCTGCCCTGCGGCACCGTGGGGAACAGCCACCGGGTGAGGGGATGCAGCAGCCGGGCCAATGCTTCCGTAAGGCGGCAGCGGCGGGCAATTTCCATCAGGCCGCTCCACAGGCACAGCATGCCGGTTAGGGCAATGACCAGGCTTACGGCTTCCCCGCAGCCGGAAAGCGCCGCGGCGGAGAGCGCTTCCATCCGGCCGGTGAAGGCCGCGGTGACGACCGAAAAAACAAGCAGGGCGGTAAGGATACCGTTCAGCATGGGCGGAGCTCCTTTCTTCATTTTTTAGGGAGTAGAGATGATTTATCAACATCTTTTTCTCCTTACGGGAGCGTATTGCGCTAATGTTTTCCTTTTTTGATGCTTTTTATCGAATTATGTAAAATAATGGAATTTGTGCGCATTTTATCAATTTTAGCAACAATAACCAAAAAAACGGCAAATTAGGGGCAAAAATTATCCACAAGATTTGCGAAATTGTGCTAATTACCTCTTGAATTTCATGGAAAATAATAGTACACTTAGTAGCAAGGTAGAGAAAAAGCGAGAATATTAGAAGATATTGTAAACCGCCAGCAAACCACCTAACTTTATTAAGGAGGAACCTGTACCATGAAATCCACCGGTATCGTAAGAAAAGTTGACAACCTCGGCCGTATCGTTCTCCCTGTAGAGCTTCGCCGCACCCTCGGCATCGACATCCACAGTGATGTTGAAATTTATGTAGACGGTGATCAGGTCATTCTTAAGAAGTACCTGCCCTGCTGCATTTTCTGCGGCTCCAAGGAAGAGCTGGCTACCTATGACGACAAGTATGTCTGCCGCAGCTGCCGCACCAAGCTGGGCAAGCTGTAATTCCCAAACCACAAAAGACAAGCAAGGCCCCTGCCATATGGCGGGGGCTTTCTTTTTTGCGGCGGCCCGGCGGCGAGGGCGGGGCCTTTTTTGCAAAGGTATAAACTGAGCGCCTACCCGACGGAGGCTAATTTGTGGGCGCCTGGCGGCGTCGCACTGATTTTGCAGAGTGCAAGACCCGTACAGTTCGCCGCCGGGGCGTTTGATGACATAGTTTGCGCCAACAACCCCTCCGTCAGCCGATCGGCTGACACCTCCCCTTACACAGGGGAGGCTTTTGGATGGTGCAGTGTCACACTCCTTACACTGGGGAGGCTTTAGGGGAACGCGAAAGGCCCCCTTTCCCGGTGGGAAAGGGGGCCGTATTGGATGGGGCATTATTCGCCGGCGGGTTTTACCGGGGCGTTCTTGGTGACGGTGAGGGAAACGGTATCCTCCAGCACGGCATCGGCGGGCAGCAGCTTGGCCATGACGACATAGCGGTAGTCATTGGGATAGTGCAGCTTGGTATCATCCGCCAGACGGTAGGTGCAGGTGGAGAGGGTGAGGATCTTATCGTTGCTGGTCACTTCCACATCATAATCGTAGAAGGAAAGATCCTGGGCCTTTTTGATGAGGCTATTGAAGGTGGCATCGGCGGGGTTGGGGTTGATGTAGTCGAACTTGATATCGGTGTAGAATACCGCAAATACCTGCCAGACCATGTCCTCTTCGATAGTGGAGTAGTAGATATAAGGATGGGTCTTGGCAAAATCCTCGTCCTGATACTTCAGCAGCTGAGCGAACTTGGGGCCATTTGCGTGGTTCTGATAATCGGTCAGCAGGGCATTTTCAGCCCGACCCAGATTGTGGCCGTAGATGACGGTATTCTTCGAGATGGTGGAGCGATTGCCGCTGGTGCAGCGGAAATCGGCATAGTAGCAGCCGTCGTTATCGTTCTCACCATTGGCATTGCGGCGCAGGTAGTACTTGTTATCATCGTTATAATTGACCTTGACCACCACATCATTGACGGTGGTGCCATCAATATACAGCCAGCCGATGGTATCCTTGTTCTTCTGCTGCATGGCCAGCGTATTTTCCAGCATGGTCTTTTGCAGTTCCTTGAGGATCTCCTCCTTGGAGGGCTCATCGGGATTGGGGTTATCAGGATCGGTGGGGGTAGTGGGATTGCTGGGATCGGTCGGATCGGTGGGGTCGCTGGGGTCTTTGCCGCAGGCGGCAAAGGCAAATACCATGCAGAGTGCCAGCAGCAGGGCCAGCAGGCGTGTTGTCGTTTTCATAATGTTCCTCGTGCCTTTTCTTGTAAATTGGCCCCGGCGGGGGCTTTGTTCCGCATCATTTTACACCATGGCGGCGGCGCTTGTCAATGAACGGGCGGGCAGAACGGGGGACTTTGCAAAAAAGTTCGGATTCTGTTTACAAATAGGGGAAAAATAACTATACTAAGGGAGGGGAGTTTGCCTCCCCCAATTTAACTGCAAGGAGATAATAAATTATGCTGATTACAAAAGATATGGGCATCATGGAGATCGTACAGAAATATCCTGCTACTGTAGAGGTACTGCAGCGCTTCGGCATGGGGTGCATCGGCTGCGCCGCCGCCCACTTTGAGAACATTGAGCAGGGCGCCCTGGCCCACGGCATTGATGTACCCCGGCTGATGGAGGCCCTGAACGAGGCTGCCGCCAAGGCGTAAGATCTGACTGGAGCTGATGCAGGGGGCGGGTGGGGCCGCAGGCCGCCCGCCGGAACGGCGGGCGAAGCCCGCTGAAACCGTCCGCAGGACGGTTTGGCCCGCGGCCTGAGCCGGCTCCCTGCAGAGGTTCTGCGAAAAGGCACCCCCGCGAAAAACCGGTTCTCCGCTAAAACTGATGACAGAACGAAGGAGGCACCCCATGCAGAAAGAACTGACCAACGCCGGCCCGCTGCTGAACGAACGGGGCGAGCTGTGCGAAGCGGGCTATGCCCGCCGTCTCATCAAGGCATACGACCGCCGGGCGATCAAGGCGGCGGCTCACCGCATCAAGGAATGGGACTACTACCTGATCATGAACGGAAGGTGGGGTGTGGCGCTGACCATAGACGACAACAGCTACATGGGACTGCTGGGCTTCTCGCTGCTGGATTTTAGTCGGCCGTGGGAACACACCTGCAATATCATCTATCCTTTCCCTGGCGGAAAGACCGGTTTCCCTGCCAGCAGCGCCGAGGGAGATGTGGCGGTGAAGCGCAAAAACGCTGATTTCTGCTTTAAGGTGCTGCCGGACGGTACCCGGAAGCTGACGGCCTGGGTGCAGAATTTTATGAATAAAAATCCGATCGCGGCGGAATTTACCCTGACGGAAGAGCCGGAGGATTCCATGGCGATTGTCACCCCCTTTGCGGAGGATAAGAAGGCCTTTTACTACAACCAGAAGATCAACTGCATGAGAGCCGCCGGCCGGGTGGAATTTGACGGGCAGGTGATCGAATTTGACCCCGAGGAAAGCTATGCCACCCTGGACTGGGGCCGCGGCGTATGGACCTACAAAAACACCTGGTACTGGGGCAGCGGCAACGGCACCGTGGCGGGCAAGCCGTTTGGCTTTAATATCGGGTATGGCTTTGGCGATACCAGTGCCGCCAGCGAGAATATGCTGTTCTACGATGGCACGGCGCACAAGCTGGAGCAGCTGTCCTTCCTGATCCCGCAGAAGGACGGCAAGGACGACTTTATGAGCCCGTGGAAATTCACCAGCAGCGATGGGCGGTTTGAGATGGACTTTACCCCGGTGCTGGATCGTGCGAGCTGCACCAATGTAGGTATTATTTGCAGCGACCAGCATCAGGTGTTCGGCTATTTTAACGGCACGGCGACGCTGGATGACGGCAGGGTGCTGAAGATCGAGAATTTGCTGGGCTTTGCGGAAAAGGTATATAATAAGTGGTAACAGAAAAAGGGCGGTCCCGCCTTGCGGCGGGACCGCCCTTTTTGCAATTTACCGGCGGGAAAACGGGTCGCGGGGGCTGGGGCGCGGGCCGCCGGTTGGCCGAGGACGGCCCCGCGGCAGCGGCGCCTGCCATTCCCCTGCGGCGTCTCTCCCCCATTGGGGCGAACAGCACAGTTTTTCCTTGACAGTGAGGGGCTGTTGGCGGTAGTATATATGGGTAAAAATATAGGGTAAACTCCTATGAGATACTACTGAAGATAAAGGAAGATGTATTATGTTCCAATTTGACCATGTACGGACCCGTTTTGCCCCCAGCCCCACAGGCTATATGCATGTGGGCAACCTGCGGACGGCGCTGTTTGCCTATCTAGTAGCAAAGAGCAACAACGGACGCTTTTTGCTGCGGATAGAGGACACCGACCAGGAGCGCCAGGTGGAAGGCGCCGTGGAGATCATCTATAAGACGCTGAAGGAAACCGGTCTGCAGTGGGACGAAGGTCCCGATATCGGCGGCCCGGTGGGCCCCTATATCCAGAGCCAGCGAATGGGTATGTTTAAGAAATACGCCGAGCAGCTGGTGGAAAGCGGCCACGCCTACTACTGCTTCTGTGATAAGGAGCGGCTGGACGAGGTGCGCAAGGTGCAGGAGGCCTCCGGCATGGCACCCCGCTATGACGGTCACTGCCGCAATCTTTCCAAGGAGGAGGTCGCCGAGAAGCTGGCGGCGGGTATCCCCTATGTCATCCGGCAGAAGGTGCCCACTGAGGGGACCGTGACCTTCCATGATGAGGTGTACGGCGATGTGACCGTGGAATGCAGCACGCTGGACGATCAGATCCTCATTAAGGGCGATGGCATGCCAACCTATAACTTTGCCAATGTGGTGGACGACCACACCATGGGCATCACCCATGTGATCCGCGGCAATGAGTATCTTTCCTCCGCGCCCAAGTACAACCTGCTGTACGAGGCGTTCGGCTGGGAGATTCCGAAATACATTCACTGCGCGCCCGTCATGCGGGACGCCACCCACAAGCTCTCCAAGCGGCACGGCGACGCCTCCTACGAGGACCTGGTGCAGATGGGCTTTTTGACCCCGGCCATCCTCAACTACATTGCGCTGCTGGGCTGGAGCCCCAAGGGTGACCAGGAGATCTTCTCGCTGGAGGAGCTGGTAAAGATCTTTGATATCTCCGGCATCACCAAGAGCCCGGCGATCTTTGACATGCAGAAGCTGCGCTACATCAACGGCGAGTATATCCGCAAGCTTTCCCCTGAGGAATTCTACGAGAAGGCGCTGCCCTGGATCCGCAAGACGGTGAAGAGCGAGACCGCCGACCTGCGGGAGCTGTGCACCGTGCTGCAGACCCGCTGCGAGGCGCTGAGTGACATCCCGGAGCAGGTGGACTTCATTGACGCGCTGCCGGACTATGACATTGAGCTGTATACCAGCAAAAAGATGAAGACCACCCCCGAGACCGCCCGGGAAGCGCTGACCGCGGTATTGCCCATCCTGGAGAGCCTGCCGGAGTGGAACCAGGAGGCCATCCATGCCGCCCTCTTTGCGGAGATAGAAAAGCTGGGTGTGAAGAACGGCTGGCTGCTGTATCCGCTGCGCGTGGCCGTTTCCGGCAAGCAGTTTACCCCCGGCGGCGGCATAGAGCTGGCGGTGGTGCTGGGCCGCGAGGAGACACTGCGCCGCATCCGTACCGCGCTGGAGAAGCTGGGCTAAGATAAGGGCAAAGCTGTGCCAGGCCATGCCCGCACAGGCCCGGGCGTATTCTGAAAAGAGAGCCGCCGTCCCTAAACGGGGCGGCGGTTTTGCCTATTGGCGGCGAGCCTGAAGGAGAAGGAGGAAACGAAATGACGGAACCGGAAAAGCTGCACGCCGGTCTGGAATATGACATGTGGGCACCGGAAATAGACGCCCTGAAGCTGCGGGCAATGACGCTGTGCCGCCGGCTGAACGCGCTGCCCAAGGAGGCCAAAGAGGAGCGGACGGCTGTGATGCGGGAGCTTTTTGGCAGCGTGGGAGAAAACGCCGCCGTGATGCCCTATTTCAGCTGCGATGACGGAAAAAGCATTTTTATTGGAAAGAACTTTTTGGCCAACTATAATGTTTCCATACTGGACCGTGCGCCGGTGCGTATCGGGGACTATGTTATGATTGGTCCACACACCCTGATTGCCACCGTCAACCATCCCATCTCCCCTATGGGACGGCGGAAACACCTGAGCGTGGCCAAACCGGTGACTATCGGCAATGATGTGTGGATCGGCGGGAATGTGACCATCCTGCCCGGCGTGACCATAGGGAACAATGTGATAGTAGCCGCAGGCGCGGTGGTGACAAAGGATGTGCCGGATAACAGCCTTGTGGGCGGGGTGCCGGCCAAGCTGATCCGAACGATAGAAAATGACATCCCCGAAGAAACGGGAGAATAAGAAAAGCGGCATAGCCATGGCTCCTTTTGGGGGCGGGCTGTGCCGCTTGTATGTGTGTTTAGTAGTAGATGCGGCGGCTGCCGGAAACGGTCTCCCGGGTGCAGTAGTCAATCCAGGCGACGGCGCCGGGGATATCCTTATCTCGAATATGGCCGCACAGGCGGCAGCTGGTCTGATACAGGGTATCGATACCATGTAAGGCGCAGAAGCGCTCCCACAGGACCAGCACCGAGGAATAGAACGATCGGAAGATGAGCGGCAGCAGGGTATTGCCGCTGAGCATGGCAAGCTCGTGCTGGAAGGCAAATGCAGCCTCCGCCGCCTGACGGTTATCCCTTGCCTGACGAATGGCTTCTACTTTTTCCAGCAGCAGCGTGTTATCCAATTCGGTGACATGAGGGATGATATCAGCGACGGCCAGCTTATCTAGGGCATCCCGCACCTCCAGAATGGAGCGGATCTCTTCGTTACGCAGCCGGCCGCGGTTATAGGTCATAATGGATTTGAGAGTTTCCATCGTGCCGGCCCGGCGGTAATCGGCGACAAAGGTGCCCACCCGGGGACGGACATCCAAAAAGCCGCGGTTTTCCAGCTCCACGATGCCGCTATTGACCACCGCACGGCTGACCCCCATCGACTGAGCCAGCTGGCGCTCCGGGGGGAGCTGCTGTCCCACTGGTAGTTCACCGGAAAGAATCTTGGCTTCGATATTACTGATAAAGAGCTCCTTGAGGGAGGGAGATATGAGTTTTTCAAATTCCATGACAGGTTCCTCTTTTTAAGCAGCGCTGTGGTATGGCCACATACCACAAAGGCGTTTTTCTCTATTTTAGGATAATTTGCTGAATTTTTCAACCATTTTATACGAAATTCTCTTGTTAAATGATTGACATTTATGAATTATCGTGATATATTCGGGGCGGGTAATAAAGTCTGTTCCATCTGGTATGGCCAGATAGGCTAGGCTTTGCGGCCCGTGAGGTTACTATGAGGGTTTCCAAAAAATCAACAGGAGGAATGTAACATGTTATTCCAACTCTACGGCGAGACTGCCGGCTATCAGCTGCTGGGTTTCGTGCTGGTGTTCACCGGCCTGGTGCTGGCCAATGAATTTGCCCGCCGCACCAAGACCGGTGGTATCATCTGCTTCCTGGCGCTGCCTGCTGTGCTGACAGTGTATTTTATCGCCATCTATATCGGCGCAGCCAATGGCGCCGAGTGGGCACTGAACAACCAGACCTACACCAACATGAACAGCTGGTTCCACTATGCCAAGCTGTATGCCGCCACCGCGGGCTGCATCGGCTTTATGATGCTGAAATATAAGTGGAGCATCGGCAAGACCGACTGGTTCAAGGTATTCCCCTTTGCCATTGTTGCCATCAATATTCTCATCGCTGTGGCCAGTGACTTTGAATCCGGCATCCGCGGTGCCAAGGCCATGATGGAATTCGGCGACCGCTGGTGGCTCTCTTCCGAGAATGTGTGGCTGTACGGCGGCTGGTGGAACTGGGTGAACGGCATTGCCGGTATCATTAACATTTTCTGCATGACCGCCTGGTGGGGCATCTACTCTTCCAAAGACAAGAAAGACATGCTGTGGCCTGATATGACTTGGTGCTACATCCTGGCCTATGACCTGTGGAACTTTGAGTACACCTACAACTGCCTGCCCACCCACTCCTGGTACTGCGGTCTGGCGCTGCTGCTGGCCCCCACCTTTGCCAACCACTTCTGGAACAAGGGCGGCTGGATCCAGAACCGTGCTAACACCCTGGCCCTGTGGTGCATGTTTGCCCAGGTATTCCCGCTGTTCCAGGATAATAGCGTATTTACCACCATCACTTCTGTCTACGCCGATGGCTTTATGAACCCCGCAGTTCGTCCCACGGCGGCGAACCCCACTGCGCAGGGCGTTGTGGCTATTATTGCGCTGGTGGTAAATGTGGTCATCCTGGCTTCCATCATCAAGCGGGCAAAGGCGCAGAAGAAGAACCCCTACAAGCAGGAGATCTTCTGCGATCAGAAGGACTTCCAAGAGGCTATGGCGAGAGTGTAAGTCCTGCCCCATATGCAATAGGCAAATAGCTGCCGGTCCGGAACACCAAAGCAAGGTGTTCCGGACCGGTTTTCTGTTTATCCCGGATTTTGCGGGAATGCTGACCAGCGGATAAGCGCGCGGGACATCCAGCGCTTATTATGCTGAACCGCGAAACGATTCAGTCCTTTCATTCCATATTGACAAACGGTTTAACATGAAGTAGAATAACGGTACGCTATTCTACAATTAGATAAAAGGAGAAAGAAGATTTATGAAGCGTATGAACAAACTGCTGGCACTGCTGCTGGCAGTCATCATGGTGGCTTCCTTTGCCGCCTGCGGCAATGAGCCCGCACCTACCCCCGATCCCGAGCCTGCTCCCACCCCCGCCATCACCTACCCCCTTACCGTGACGGATATGGCCGGTCGCGAAGTTACCCTGGAGAAAGAGCCCGAGCGCATCGTTTCCGGCTACTACATTTCCTCCTCCGCCTGCATCGCGCTGGGACTTTCCGATAAGATGGTCGGCATCGAGGATAAATCCGCCAAGCGCCCCATTTACAAGCTGGCGGCTCCCGCCCTTATCGACCTGCCCAATGTCGGCTCCGCCAAGGCTTTTGACCTGGAAGCCTGCGTCAATGCCAACCCCAATCTCGTTATCCTGCCCATGAAGCAGAAGGACACCGCCCAGACCCTTTCCGAGATGGGCATTGCCACCCTGCTGGTCCTGCCGGAAAGCCATGAGCAGCTGATGGAGATGTTCACTCTCATCGGCACCGCCACCAACAGCATGGAGAAAGCGACCGCGCTGATCGAGTACTACAACACCAAGCTGGCGGCAGTGGCCGAGCTGACCAAGGACCTGACCGATGAGCAGAAGCCCGTTGTATATATCGGCAGCACCAGCGATATCCTGCGCACCGCTCCCAAGGAGATGTATCAGGCTTCCCTCATCACCACCGCGGGCGGCAAGAACGCCGGTGATGTACTGGAGGGTACCTCCTGGACCGATATCGATAACGAAACCTTCCTGACCATGAACCCCGATGTTATCGTGATCCCCACCGATAACTTTGCCGTAAGCAGCCCTGACTACACCGCAGAGGATGTGCTGAACAACGCCACCTTTGCCGATGTGACCGCCGTGAAGAACGGTGCCGTTTATCAGATGCCTGTCGGCTTTGAGGCTTGGGATTCCCCCGTTCCCTCCGGTATCCTGGGTACCCTGTGGATGCTGCAGACCCTGCACCCCGAGCTGTACACCGCCGAGCAGTTTGCCGCAGATGCCGATGAGTTCTACTCCTCCTTCTACGGCTTCCATGTTGCGTTGGATCAGGCAGCCTGATCCCTCTTTGGAATGACCTACGGGATACTGCTGCGTGCGGTATCCCGTTTTTTCTGCCCGTTGTTTGCTTTTTAACGGCGTATGCGGTACAATAAGCCCACTGTGGAATTAGAGGGAGATAACATGCAGGAAACCATGCTGCAAAACCGAAAACCCGTGATCCGCTCCTACTGGCTGGTAGGGGCGTGCATTGCCGTGGGCTTTATTGCCTCCATCTGCATCGGCAATTACCCCATTTCGATACGGGAGATCATTTCTATCCTGACCGGTGGGGAGGTCGGCGCCATGACCCGCAAGGTCTTTTTCACGCTGCGGTTGCCCCGTACCTGCATGGGTGTGATGGCTGGCGCGGGGCTGGGCGTTGCCGGCTCCGTTTATCAGATGATCTTTCGCAATCCGTTGGCGTCCCCCGATATCATCGGTGTTTCCAGCGGTGCCAATCTGGGCGCCGCCATTGCCATCGTCAGTGTCGGCATCGGCGTGGGCGGCATTGCGTTGGGCGCCTTCGCGGGCGGGCTGCTTGCCGTGGCGTTTGTGATGCTGTTGGTGCGGGCGACCCGTGCCAATACCACCGCCACCTATGTGCTGGCGGGTATCGTTATCTCGGCGGTCGCCAAGTCGGTCATTATGCTACTGAAGTACTATGCCGACAGCGAATCCAACCTGGCCGCCATTGAATATTGGACAATGGGCTCCTTTGCGGGTGTCACAGCCTCCAAGGTGCTTTCTATCCTGCCGTTCTGGCTGATCGGTTTTGTGGGGCTGTTTTTGCTGCACCGTCAGGTGGGGCTTCTCTCTTTGAATGAAGAGGAATGCCGAACACTGGGAGTGCGGCTGTATCGGGTAAGGCTGACGGTGCTTACCCTTTCTACCCTGCTGGTCGCCTCAATCGTCAGCATTACGGGGCTGATCTCCTTTATCGGGCTCATCGCCCCACACATCGCGCGCATGATGATAAAACGGGAAAATACCGATACTATGGTGCTTTCCGCCATGGTGGGCGCTGCCGTAATGCTGGTGGCAGATATTTTTGCCCGCAGCCTGTATGCCGGTGGGCTGCCCATCAGTATTCTTACTACCATTATTGGTGTGCCGGTGCTGGTGTACTTTATGTGTAAGCGCAAGGAGGGCAAGGTATGAGTGCATTGCTTTCTTTGCGGAATATCCACACCGGATACGGCAGCAGAGAAATTGTCCGCGGTGCTTCCCTTGCGGTAGAAGGCGGGGAATTCTGTGCGCTGCTGGGGCTGAACGGCTGTGGCAAGACCACTCTACTGCGCGCCGCCTGCGGTCTGCTGCCGATGAAAGAGGGCCGTTGTATGGTGGGGGAGACCGAAACCACCCATCTGGACGAAAAAAGCCGCGCCCGCCTGATGAGCTATATCCCGCAGCGCGGCAGTCCTATCATGGGTAAAACCGTGCTGGAGGTCGTCCTGATGGGTTTCAACGCCCGACTGCGTCTTTTGGATTCCCCCGGGGAGGCACACCGCCGAATTGCCATGGAACATCTGACCCATTTGGGACTGGCAGAACTGGCAGGGCGGGACTATGCTACTTTAAGCGAGGGGCAGAAGCAGCTGGTGATACTGGCGCGCGCCCTTTCGCAGGATACGCCGGTGATGCTGATGGACGAGCCGGACAGCGCGCTGGATTTTGTCAACCGGCATATGGTGCTGGGGAAAATAAGAGCGGTGCTGCATGAGCGGCAGCAAGCGGGGCTTATCACCCTGCATGACCCCAACTTTGCCCTAAGCTACTGCGACCGCCTGCTGCTGATGCAAGACGGCACCATAGTGACCGAAATTGATATGAGAAATACCGACCGTGCGACGATAGAAGCGGCACTTGGTATAATATACGGAGAAATAGCCGTGTTGGAGTATAAAGACCGTTATATCATGACCAGGCGATGAAAACCCAATAGATATTTGAGGCGGGAGGATACCCAATGGGTGTCCTCCTGTTTTGACTTAGGATACAGTATAATGATAGATCATATGACCACAAAATTCTAAAAAAACACCTTGAGGGAAAAGAATCTATCTGTTATAATTTTGTAGTATAGACTGATGAAATCCTATAAATCCAAATGAGGAAATGGCGTAAAAATGGCATAAGCCCAAAAAAGCCGCAAAACCCCATAAAACAAAGATTTTTTAAGGAGATGTAGAGATATATGAAATTAGGTATTGTCGGCTTGCCGAATGTTGGCAAGAGCACCATATTCAACGCCCTGACCGGCGGCAGCGCTGGGGCTGCCAACTATCCCTTCTGCACCATCGAACCGAATGTGGGCATCGTGCCGGTACCGGATCCCCGGCTGGATAAGCTGTGTGAGATGTACTCCCCCGATAAGGTGACTCCCGCGGTCATCGAGTTCGTGGATATCGCGGGGCTGGTGAAGGGGGCCTCCCAGGGCGAGGGCCTGGGCAACAAGTTCCTTTCCCATATTCGCGAGGTGGATGCCATCATCCATGTGGTGCGCTGCTTTAATGACGGCGAGATCATCCATGTCAGCGGCGAGATTGGCCCGGCGCGGGATATTGAGACCATCAACCTGGAGCTGGTGCTCTCCGACATTGACCTGGTGGAACGGCGGATTGACCGCTGCAAAAAGGCAGCCAAGGGCGGCGACAAAAAGCCGCTGGCCGAGGCAGCGCTCTTCGAACGGCTGAACGAGTGGCTGGGCGAGGGCAAATCTGCCCGCAACTTCCCCTGCACCGAGGAGGAAAAGGAGCTGATCGCCGATTGCCCGCTGCTTTCCAATAAGCCGGTCATCTATGTGGCAAACCTCAGCGAAGCCGATTTTGCGGGCGACCTGAATGAGAACCCGCTTTACCGGCAGGTGCTGGAGATAGCCGAGGCGGAGGGCAGCCGTGTGGTGCCCATCTGCGGCAAGATCGAGGAGGAGCTTTCCCAAATGGAGCCGGAGGACCGGCAGATGTTCCTGGAGGAGCTGGGGCTGCATCAATCCGGCCTGGACCGGTTGGTGACCGCCGGCTATGATCTTTTGGGATTGATCAGCTTCCTCACCGCCGGCAAACCGGAGGTGCGCGCGTGGACGATCACCAAAGGCACAAAGGCCCCGCAGGCAGCCGGTAAGATCCACAGCGACTTTGAGCGCGGGTTCATTCGGGCGGAGGTTGTTCCCTACGAAACTCTGATCGCGTGCGGCTCCCTGCAGGCGGCCAAGGAGAAAGGGCTCATCCGCAGTGAGGGCAAGGAATATGTGATGCAGGACGGCGATGTGGTGCTGTTCCGCTTTAATGTTTGAGGAAGCGCCGGCGCTCGCCCCCTATGGCAGGGAGGGCGCCAGTTTTTATGGAAAGGGAAGCATGCAAGGAAGGGGGCGGCGCCCGTGCCGCAGGATAAGCGATACCGCAGCGGGAGCGCAGCCGTCGGCGGCGGAATGCTGACGCTGTGGCTGACCATGCGGGCCAATGCGTGGCTGCGGCAGGAGTGGCTATCCCTGCTGACGGAAACTGCTGCGGAGGGAATAGGGCTGGTGCTGCAATTTCTCATGCTGGGAATCCCGCTGGTGGTAACCATAGAGCTGCTGCGGCGCTCTGCCGCCCAGCCATGCCCACTGCGAGAAGGGCAAAACGGCAGCCTATGGCTGGTGGTGCCTGCCGGGTTGGCGGTATTACTGGGGGCTAACTTTCTTACCCTGTTACTGCAAAATATGCTGACCGGATCCGGGATGTCCACCCCCACGCCGCTACCGGAAGAACCCCTAGCGATCATTTTTTCGATGATTGGATCCGTTCTACTGCCGGCGGTGATGGAGGAGCTGCTGTTCCGCGGGGCAGTGCTGCACGCGCTGCGCCCGGCCGGGGAAAAGCTGGCGATATGGCTCTCCGCACTGTTATTTATGGGGGCACACGGCAGCCTTTCCCAATGGCTGCCCGCACTGGCAGCCGGATTGGCGCTGGGGATCGTGACCTTTTATACCGGAACGCTGCGCTGGGCTATCTTGATCCACCTGTGTAATAATATCATCGCATGGGTGACCACTTATTTTCCCTCACCGCTCACAGCCATTCTACTGCCGGTTGGACTGCTGATTTTAGGCGGCATTGCGCTGCTCCGTCTGCGCAGGATGCCCCGATGGGCTCCGGCACGCGGGAACCCCCGGCTGGGGGTATCGCTGCCGCTGGTGTTGGCGCTGTTATTGCTGTTGGGGAACGCACTGTTCCCTGCTGTTTAGATTCGTACGGAGAGCTGGGTAGGACCCCACAGAGACCCATGTGCTCTCTCCCCAATAATCCTGTTGAAGGGAGCCAAAGGATGGACCACGAAAAGTACATGCGCCTGGCCCTAATAGAGGCAAAAAAAGCCGCCGCTGCCGGAGAGATCCCAGTAGGTGCGGTGGTGGTGTGTGGCAATACAGTACTGGCCGCTGCCCGCAATGACCGGGAAGTGACCCATTCTCCACTGGGACACGCCGAGGTGCGTGCCATAGAGATGGCCTGCCAGGCCCGTGGGGACTGGCGGCTGGATAACTGCACCCTGTATGTCACACTGGAACCCTGCCCCATGTGCAGTGGAGTGATCCTGAATGCGCGGGTGGGGCAGGTGGTGTATGGTGCCGCCGACCCACAATACGGCTGCCTTGGCTCCCGGTTAAATCTTGCACACCTTGACCTGGGGGCCGCCCCTCGGCTGACCGCCGGTATACTAGCGGAGGAATGCTCCGCTCTGCTTTCGGATTTTTTCCGCGGGCAGCGACAGGGATAAGGAGGAACCATGCTGTATCACGCTTCGCCCATTGGCGGGCTGACCGAGCTGCGGCCACACATTTCCAACCATGGCATCCCACTGCTGTACTTTTCGCAAAAACGAGAAAACACCTTTGTTTACCTTTCCAACGCCGTGGAAAAGTACTGCCGGGAAACTGGCTTTGCATACAACGGTCCATGGAAAAAGTGGGGGCCCTACGGCTTTACCGATGATGGCAGGCAGCGGCTGGAGGAATACTACCCAAACGCATTGGAAGAAACCTATCGAGGCGTTTCCGGTTACATCTATACGGCAGAAAAGGTGATCCGGCGGGGGCATCCTGTTCCTATCCCCGATACCGTAACATCCCGCGGGGCGGTGGAAGCGACAGGCTGTGAATTTATCCCGGATGCGTGGGAAGCCATTTTGCAGGCGGAGCAAGAGGGATTGCTGGTACTGCGCCGCTACGAAGAAATGACTGAAAGAGAAGCAGACTGGCTCCGGCGGACGGTACGGGAAGAGTATCGCCAGGCGGAGGATCACCCAGAATACCAACACTTCCTGCGGGATAAGTTCGGTATTGACCCGGAAAGCTTATAATATAAAACAAAAGCACACCTTACCCCATGGTGGGGAAGGTATGCTTTTTCTTTTTGCGCTTTGTTCAGCGGGAGAGAACGGGCCGCAGGCCGCCCGCCGAAGGCGGGCCAGCGGTCGCAGACCGCTGAAACCGTCCGAAGGACGGTTTGGCCTGCGGCCCAATGTTTCGGTTTGCAGAAAGCCGAAAAGTTCCACAATCAATCCGGGATGGTAGGCACGGCTTCCGGCGGGATGGGACAGGTATAGCTTTCCGCGGTACGCCCCGCAAATTCCGTTTTGGCTGCAGCAATCAGCTCCGGCTGTTCCAGCAGATCAATGGCTGCGGCGCACAGCACCTTACCGGCGGTGATTGCCGCCTTATGCCCGATGGATGTTTTTCCGCAGGAAACATTCTGCCAGCTGTGGCCAGGACAGCCATTGGGCCAAGATGCCACATGCAGCTGCGCCGTGGGGCACTGCCAGCTGACATCCCCCACATCGGTAGAGCCAGGGCAAAAGGCTTCCCCGGTGAAAAGCGGAAGCAGCACATCATTCATAGCGGTACCGGGCAGGAGCGTTTTTACCCGGGCGGCATAATCGGCATTTTCGCTGCCGCTGCCCGGGATATGGCCGCCAGCATCATAGGTTGCGGCAAGCTCAGCGGCAAAAGTCATTTCCTGCGAGGTATGTTGGGGCACGCCCACTTCGGCAAAATTCTGATACAGCAGAGCTTCCAGCACATGGTTGGGGATGGTCTCCGCCACGCCATCAATGAACTTCCGTTCGCAGGTGGTGCCGGTCATCAGGGCAGCTCCGGCAGCGATATCATCCACCCGTTTTTGTAGCTCCACCGCCTTTTTTACCTGCGGGGAGCGCACCATATACAATACCGATGCTTTGGACTGCACCACATTGGGGCTGCAGCCGCCGCCATCGGTCACGGCATAGTGGATGCGGGCCTGCGGTTCCATGTGCTCCCGCAGGAACTGCACCCCCACATTCATCAATGTTACCGCATCCAAGGCACTGCGGCCCCGCTCCGGGTTCCCGGCCGCATGGGCGGCCACCCCGTGGAAAATATACTGCACCTGAATGCAGGCATTGCTGGAGCCGGTCGCGGCCTCGTTGCAGTCATCGGGGTGCCAGGTCAGAGCAGCATCTAAGCCGTACCACAGCTTTTCCCGCGCCATAAAGGCTTTGGCCGCGCCGCCTTCTTCGCCGGGGCAGCCATACAATACTACCGTACCAGGGGCACCACTTTGCTGCAAATAATGCTTGATACCCAGTGCCGCCGCCAAAGCGCCGGCCCCCAGCAGATTATGTCCGCAGCCATGGCCGGTCCCACCGGGGGTCAGTTCCTGCTTTTTGATACTGCCGCCCAGCTGGGAAAGCCCGGAAAGGGCATCATACTCCGCCAGAATGCCAATGATGGGACGCCCGCTGCCGTAGCTGGCCACAAAGGCGGTGGAGATGCTACAAACTCCCTCCTCCACGGCGAAGCCTAGTTCTTTCAGTATTTTGCAGTATAGAGCAGCGGACCGCACCTCCTGCAAGGAAAGCTCGGCATATTCCCAAATCTGATCGGCAACGGAAGCAATCAGCTCTTTATTCTCTTCAATGGTGTCCAATGCCGCTTTTTTTAGTTCTTCCATGTTATCACAGCACCTTTTTTAAGAAATTTTGCAGTCGAGGGCTCTGCGGATTGGTAAAGATGACTTCCGGGGTTCCCTGTTCGCCCAGCTTGCCCTCTTCCATAAACAGCACCCGGCTGGCTACTTCGCGGGCAAAGGCCATCTCGTGGGTGACAATGACCATTGTCATCCCCTCATGGGCCAGTTCCCGCATGACCTCCAGCACTTCGCCCACCATTTCGGGGTCCAGGGCGGAGGTGGGTTCATCAAACAGCATCACTTCCGGTTCCATGGCCAGCGCCCGCACAATGGCGACCCGCTGCTTCTGCCCGCCGGAGAGCTGCGCCGGATAGTCATTAGCACGGTCGGCTAGGCCAACCCGGCCCAGCAGAGTCATGGCTTTTTGTTCTGCTTCGGCCTTGGGCACCTTTTTGATGCGGATAGGAGCCATGGTGAGATTCTCCAACACCGTTTTGTGTGGGAACAGGTTGAAGTGCTGGAACACCATGCCCATCTTTTGCCGGTGACGGGGCAGATCGACCTTTTTGCCGGTGATCTCCACGCCATCCACCTTGATAGAGCCGGCGGTTGGTACCTCCAGCAGGTTGAGACTGCGCAGGAAGGTGCTTTTGCCGCCGCCGGAGGGACCAATAACCGCAATGACATCGCCCCGGCAGATATCCACCGTGACGCCATCCATGGCGTGAACGGCGCCGCCATTATAGTACTTTTTCAGATCCGCTACTTCGATAATCTTCTGCGCCATTTACGCCACCGCTCCTTCCCGCTTTGATTTGCGCTGCCGCGCCGTACCGCTTTGCCGGTCGCTGCGCTGCATCTTGTGCTCAAAGTGCCCAAACAGCTTACTGAGAGCAAAGGTCATGATAAAGTAGATGATACCGGTGATGACCAACGGCTCGATGGGCAGGTAGGTGGCGCCCCGGATTTGGAGATATTGGGTCATCAGGTCGCCAATGAAGAAGGTGGAGGCCAGCGAGGTATCCTTGATGATCATGATGAATTCATTGCCCAAGGCCGGAAGAATGTTCTTGACCGCCTGCGGCATGATAACGAACCACATAGCGCCCCGTTCGCCAAAGCCGAGGCTAAGCGCCGCTTCCCGCTGGCCGGGATCGACCGCCTGAATGCCGGAACGAATAACCTCCGAAACATAGGCGGCACTATTGCAGATGAGAGCAATGGCAATACACAGGAACTTCTGCTTATTGAGGGCGGGTATCAGCATGGGCAATCCAAAGTAGAAGAAATACAGCTGCAGCAGCATGGGGGTACCACGGATCACCTCGATGTAGATGGTGGAAAGCCAGCGCAGCGGCGCTACCTTGGACATCTTCATGAGGGCCAGCAGCGAAGCAAACACCACACCGCCCAGCACCGTAATGGCGGAAAGCAGCAATGTGTAGCTGACGCCATCAATGAGGTACTTATCCCAATATTTGAGGAAGATGGCTGCCATCTTCTCAAAATCGCAAAATTTAGCTCCTGTCATATGGTCATTCTCCCTTTAGCACGGCCGCCGGAGCCCTAAACGGCTCCGGCAGTCAATCGATAATGTCTATCTTCTTATCAATCCAGCGTCAGCTCCTTGGCGTTCTCGCTCTTGCCCAGCTCGACGGCCGCATCATACCAGGTGCCGTACAGACCGGCTTCATACGCCTTGGCCAGTGCCGCATTAACAGCCTCCAGCAGTTCGGTCTCGCCCTTGGTCATCAGAATAACATTGGCCTCGTACTCAGCCTTGACCTCGAACTGGAACTCGCAGATGACAAGATCGGGGTTGGCATCGATGATCATATCGGCATTACCCTTGGCCACCGCCAGCGCCTCAATGTTGCCGGCTTTCAGCTCCATGACGCCCACGGCAAGGTCGCCGATGGTAATGGGGTTGGCATCCGGGATCTGCTCGGTCAAAAGCTGCATCTGCAGGGAGGCATTCTGCGCGCCGACATCCTGCCCGGCAAAGTCCTCTACCTTGGTGTACTTGGCGGCATCCTCTGCCTTAATGAGCAGTACCTGCTCGGTCTCGTTATCGCCGGCATAGTAGTAATCGGAGATCTCGTAGTTTTCGGCTCTGGTCTCTGTCCAGCTGTAACCGGAGATGGACATGGGAACGGAGGCCGTGTAAACGGCGGTCTGACTGGCATCAAAGCTCATCGGCTCAATGACGAGGGAAACACCCAGCTCCTCGGCAATAAACTTGGCGAGGGAAACATCAAAGCCAACATACTGTTCCTGGCCGGTCTTGCTGGAATCCACAAATTCCATCGGGGAGAAATCGGGGCTGAGCGCCACATGCAGCTCGCCCTCTCCCTTGATTTTTTCCAGCGCGTTGACATAGGTGGGGGCAGCGTTGTCACCGTCATTGCCGCCATTGTTCGCGGCCGGGGTGTCATTGCTGCCGCAGGCCGCCAGAGCCAGTACCATCATTAGGGCCATCAGCATCGTAATCAGTTTTTTCATGTTCATTTCCATCCTTTCTTGATTCTCTCCCGTGCGGGAGCCTTTTGGGTTGATTGGTTTTCACCGGGAGGAGCGTCTCTTGTTGATATTGCATACTTTATCACTAAATATTCATTATGTCAAGCTATTTTATGAATATTTATTCGCAAATATTCAAGTTTAGTGAATAATCATACAACGCAGAGCGCCAAAGCGCAGGTTCTGTGCGTTTTGCCGCAAAAAGATACGCTGCCCCGGCCTTTCGGCTAGGAGCAGCGTATCTTTTATATCTGGAGAGGGGGAAATGTCAGTGCTTCTTCAGTGCTTCATAAATACCGGCCGATTCCAGCTTGGGGCGCAGCAGCGCTGCCAGCAGGTTGGAAACCACAATGGCAAATACGGCATTGATGCCGCCGGTAAGCATCTTGGGAACAGTGGCAATGAATGCCGCAGAAAAGACACTGCCGCCCAGGCACAGCACGACAATGCTCTTGCCAATATAGAGGAGCCAGTAACCCACGGCACCACAGATAGCAGCGACCCAGTTGCGGGCTTTATTTTTGCCGGCTGCACCGCCTGCGTGGGCTATGCCGCCGCAGATGGCACCCATGGCAAAGAAAAAGATGAAGGTGAGCCACGCGCCGGCGGCCCATTCAGGATAGGTCAAATCGAACAGGGCGGAGCCAATACCTGCCGCCAGGCCGCCAGTCCAACCGCCGAACAGCAGCCCGGTCAGCAGGCAAATGGCATTGGCAGTCTTGAGCTGTGTGGTGCCGGTGGGGGTGGGAATACGAATGCCCAGGAACATGGTACAGACAAACACCATAGCAGCCATCAAGCCAATGATAACGATGCGGTACAGGGTAAAACGGGAATTTTTCATAGGGTAAGCTCTCTTCCTCTCTGGGGATTCCTCGGCTTACAGCGTGCGGTAGCCTCGCGGCAGCTCCTTTTGGGTCAGCCAGCCCAGTGTGCGCTCCAGCATTACTCCCTCGCGAGAATCGGCGCCGTAGCCAAAGGTCGTTTTTACGGTGATCTCCACATACCTCGTTGCCCGGTCCATCGCCATAGCAGGGCTGTCGCCCTGCATCAGGCCGGCTGTCAGCACTGCGGCAAACAGATCGCCCGTGCCGGGATAACGCACCGGCAGGTATTCGCTTACCGATTTCCAGTAGCCGCCGCGTTCCCGATCATAACACAGGTTGGCATATTCCCCGGTGGTAAGCGCTGCCCCGGTGATAACCACTACCCCCGGCCCCAGGGCCGAAAGCCGTGCCAGCAGGCTGCGGGCCTGCCCCAGCGAAAGGGGGGCCGTATTCGGCTCCTCACCCAGCAGCAGTGCTGCTTCGGTCAGGTTGGGGGTGATAACATCGGCATGGGTGGCCAGTTCCCGGATACCCTGTACCAGTTCCGGCGTAAAGCCGTGGTACAGCTTGCCGTGGTCGCCCATCACGGGGTCCACCACCTTCATGGCCGCGGGCCATTCCGCAAAGAGCCCCTGGCACAGCGCAACCTGTGCCACCGAGCCCAAATAGCCGGTGTAGACGCACTCCATGGGCAGACCCAGTGTACGGTAATGCGCCAGCGCTTCGGTCAAGTAGTCGGTTAGGTCGCGACGGGCCGGGGCGCCAAAGCCCCCGGTGTGGGTGGATAATACCGCAGTCGGCAGCGGGCACACCTGCACCCCCATTACCGACATGGCCGGCAGAATAACGGAAAGGGAGCAGCGGCCCAGGCCGGAAAGATCGTGCACAGCGGCACAGCGGGCAGGACGGTCAGTTCGGTTCATGGATGATCTCCTTTTGTGATTCAATCATATTCCGCCGTCAGGCAAAACGCAAAGCGGCAGCGCCCGGCTGGAAATTTTCCGTTTTTGGTTAAAATATAATATGATAATAACTATTTTCCGCGCAAAATACAACATCTTAGCCATAGAATTTTGGCCGGTTTGAACAACGGTTTTTGTGTTTGATATCAATTGTCATAGTTTGTTTTATTATAAAATCACTTTTGTTGTGTAAATAGTAGAACCTGTATTTCCAAACATTACAGCGGGTAGCAGCCCTGGCCCGGTGCAAACTAACCACGCAGACAATGAAAAGAGAGAAAAAGTTCTGCCGGAAGGGGTTATGAATTATGCACTTCACAAGCAAAATACCTGCCGCCATGACCGGCATCGCTATGGCGGCCGCCACAGCCGGCACCGTAGCCTATGTAATGAACCACACCACCCCGGCACAGCGCCGGCGGGCCATCCACCGCACCGCCAGCCGCATGAGCGCGGCACTGGACCACATGGCTGATACCGTGTGCCGCACCATGATGGGATAACCTCCCATCCAAGCCAAAGGAGCCGACCCTTTTACTGGGTAGCTCCTTTGGTAATACATATTAACAGGGCATGATTTAATCTTTTTCCAGCCGCAGGGCCGCCACCGTAATATCGTCCGGTTTTGACTCTCGGCAGCGCAGACGGGCGGCTTCCGCGATACGCCGGCACAGCTCGGCAGGGTCCTCCCCCTCCCAGGCAGTCAGCTGTTCCTCCGCCCAGGGCTCCTCGGTAGGAACGCCATCACTTACCATCAGGATGAGATCCCCCTCGCGCAGGTCAAAGCGCCGTTCCACCGGCTCCACACAATCCAATATTCCAGCCGGCAGGCTGGTGGCTTCCAGCCGCATGGCACGCCCCTGCCTCCGTAAAAAAGTGGGGGCCGCTCCGGCCTTATAAAATAATGCCGTACCGGTGTAGCAATCCACTACCGTAGTATCCAGCGTTGCCAGTGATTCCCGGCCACCCTTCACCATCAGGGCGCTGTTTACCAGCCGCAGGGCACTGCCGCAGGGGATTCCCGCCTCCAGCAGCCGCCCCACCAGGTTGCACAGCATTGCGCTATCCAGCGCAGCAGGCGCGCCGGTGCCCATCCCATCGGAAAGAATGAGCGCCTGTATACCCTCTTCTCCCTTTACCAGCCGCAGTGTATCGCCGCAGGTACCGTTTTCCTCTGCGGGGAGCTGAACCTGCCATTGACCCAGTGTGTAGCAGGGCTTTTCTCGGTAGGTCAGCAGCAGGGCACCATTCTGCTGGCTGCGGGCAGGCCCGGCCATTTCCAGCCCTGCTTCCGTCGTGATAATCTTCCGCAGTCTTTCGGCATCCACCCGCTGCAGCAGCGCTGCCGGGAATGCTAACCGCACCGTCAAGTGACCGGCGGTTGTTGTCCAACACAACACCTCCCGCAACTCTCGCTCCACCGCCAACAGGGCTTCCGTAATGCGCTGCGTCAGGCCCTCCCCGCATGGGGTGATCCCGCAAGAGTACTCCGAAAGGCCGGTCAATGTCCCGGCCAGCCCATCAAACTGATCGGTGACGATGCTGCGTACCCGCGCCGTTCGCACCCGCTGCTCCTCCCGGGAAAGATAGCCTGCATACTCCTTTTCCAGCGCTGCGGCCAGGCGTTCCCGGCTGGGACATCGGTCATTCAGCCCCGCCAAGGTCTCCGCCGGGATGTGATTCTCTTTTCGGTAAGCTGAAAGCCCACGACCCAGTGCTTCCACCGTATCGCCATAGTGCTGCTGCCAGCAGATCATCTGGTACAGACAGCCTTTGCAGTACCGGTTGGCCAGCCGGTCAAAAAGCATTTCCGGATTTTCGGCCGTGCTTTTTTGCAGGTGGTCTGCCACCTCCCTGGTGGTGGAGGAAACCTCCCGCAGCGCGGTGGCTGCGGCCTCCAACCGATCGCTCAGGATCAGTGGCGCGATCTTCTGTTCCCGCCCGGGGGCAATGAGCTGGCCCGCCCGGCGCGGCACCGCCGCCGGCAGCAGCCAAAAGATTCCCGCCGCCAGCAGGACCTCCAAAAAGCCTGTTACACTGCGGGAGGCCAGCATGGCAAAAAAGCCATAGCTGATAGCCAGCGCGAGTACGCTGCCCAGCCGCCCCAGCGGCGCAAACAGCCCGCACAGCAGCCCCCCGACCGAAAAGCAGGTGACGGAAAGGGTGAATTCCCCGGTGGAGAAGCCCACTACCAGCCCGCAGATCACCCCGATGAGTGTCCCGGCACGACTGCCTGCACCCGCCGCCGCAATAAGCAGCAGCACGGAGGCCGCCACCCGCCCCAGCGATACCCCGGCAGCACTGATACTGCACAGGCCCATCAAGCACAGCGCCGCCGCTACCGCCAATGAAGCCGTAAGGGTGCGCTCCCGCGGGGTTTTGCGGTCAGGTTCCAGCAGAGCCAGGCCCCTTTGCAGAAAGACTGCCGCAGCCCCGGCCATCAGTAGGGAGGTCATCCACAGCAGCACATCATACACCAGTGGGTGGCGGTATGCTCCGGGCAGAATGACTGCCGTGGCCAAACCAATAAGTACCCCTATGACATTCTGCCAGGGGCGGGCTTTATGGGTAATGACCGCCAGCAGCTGGCGCAGCCCCACCGCCAGCAGTGCCGCCAGCGGGTACTGCCAGGCCGCCGGGGGAGCTGCCATCAGCAGGTAGCCTAGGGCCGCCCCCAAAAGCGCCGGTACAGTCATTCTGCGGGGAGCCGCTGCCGCATAGGCCACCCCAAACGGCGCTACCTCCCCGGTGATGCGTCCCATGGCCGTCATCAGCCCGCCTAGGAATGCCGCCCCGCCCGCTAAAAGGCGGTCATCGTTTTGCAGGGTGTTTAATATCCTGCGCGGCCAGGAAAGCCCGCTTACTTCCGTCATGTGATCCATCATGGTATTTTGCACTTCCTTTGGGGTAAAATAGTTGTCCGCTATTATCTTACCCCCTGCCCTACGCCGTATTTTGCCGCAGGCTGGTGTCGTATTCAGGCGGCTTTATGGGCAAACCGATATAATTTCTCCTTTATAGGGCAGTAAAAAGGCTCCGCCATCTGCGAAGCCCTTTCATCGGTTATTTTTCGTCCTTACGGTCCTTATGATCACGCAGGATCTGTAGCACATTGGCCGCGATCAGCAGCGCCAGCGTCACCGCCAGCGGCCAGCTGGTTCCAGGGTGGTGCGCCAGGCAGATCGCCACGATCACTGCCGCCAAAGTACAGCAAATTGTTTCCGCCCGGACCAGGGGCGTTTGTTTTTTCGGCAACATTTTATTCTGACGCCTCCTCCATATTCGGCTTTTCTTCCGGTTCGGTAGGTAGCAGCCCCAAACGACGCTGGGCATGGCGCAGCAACCGCTTGTCATTGGCAAAAGAAACCAGCTCGGCAGCGCGGGAAAGTGGTGCCCACATGATCTCGCTGATCTCCTCCTCCTGCCGAATCAGTTTTTCCTGCTCGGTGGTGCCCAGGAAATACACCACCTGTTTTTTTACCCCGGGCTTCGGAGAATATTCCACGCTCTCCCGGAATCCATCCATCAGTTTGATGCCGGTCAGCCCGGTTTCTTCCCTCACCTCGCGCAGGGCGGTCTGGCGCTCGCTTTCGCCGGCCTCCACATGGCCTTTGGGGAAGGACCAGTGCCCGCCAAAGCGGTGGCGCAGCAGCACCACATACAGTTCGTCCACCTGCTGGCGCAGCACCAGCACGCCGCAGGATTTTTCTCGTTTCATCATATTCTGTTTACTTCCTTACTACACCCGCCGGGGCGCTAAAATGGACAGAGCCATGCAGCGGCTCTGGTGCCTTCGGCACAAATATGAGTAGATTATAACACTTTACCACCGGCGTGGGAAGTCCCCTACCCAAACTTTTTCCGTTGACAAAATCTCCCCTAACGGGTAGAATGAGGATTGCAAACAATGTTTCCGTAGCTCAGCTGGATAGAGCGACCGCCTCCTAAGCGGTAGGTCGGGTGTTCAAATCACCTCGGGAACGCCAAAAGAAAAGACGCCATATGGCGTCTTTTCTTTTGGCCCTTCTTTACAAAATAAATCCCTTGCTTTGCAGATAGCGCAGCGCCTCTGGCAACGGCAGCACGCGGGAGTAATAAAATCCCTGCACCATATCACAGCCGGTCTCACGGATCATCTCGTGCTGAGCCGCCGTTTCCACGCCTTCACACAGCACCCGGGTGCCCATATCGTGCGCCAACGCTATCAGTCCTTTCAGCATCCGCGCGCCCTTCTCCGTCATGGCATTCAGCACCACGCTTCGCTCAATCTTCACCAAGTCGATCTCATGGCTGTAAAGATCGGAAAGCGCCGTGAATCCACTGCCCATATCGTCTATCGCGATTTTGAAGCCCATTTTTCTGCAGGCTTCTATATTTGCCGCCGCCTGTTCCCCGTTTTGGATCAGCGAATCCTCTGTGATCTCTATGATCAACCGGTCGTGGTCAAAACGGTAACGCCCGGCTATTTCCCCGATCCTTTCCGCAAAGTCCTCCTGAGAAATGGATACACGGGTAAAATTGCAGGTTAGGAACAACTTGCCACAGGGGGTGCCCTTCCAAACCTCCAGCAAGGCACACAGCCTCTCAAAAACGGCTTCATCGTGCCGGGTGATGGCGCCGGTCTGCTTCATAACACCGATATAAGTCCCGGGGCGCATCACGCCCAATTCCGGGTGTTCCCAGCGGGAAAGCACCTCTGCCCCACAGATCTCGCCCGTGCGGTTATCTACTATAAATTGCAGATAAGCCTTGATCTCTCCATTCGCCAGTGCCCGGTCAATATCCTGCCGCAGCTGTTCGTTGCGGCTATTTTGCTTCTGCAGTTCCCGTGTGCTAAAGGCAAACAGTTCATCTTTCTTGTGGGCGTGCTGCCAGCCCTGCCGGGCATAGTACAGGGCGCCACTTGCATCGCAGTCCGGATTCTCCTCCAACGGACAGATGCCCGCCCGAAAAAGCCCCGCGTACTCCTGCCGAAAAACCACAAGATATTTTTTTAGAGAAAGGGTCATCTCCCTCATCCGGTCGGCCGCTTCTTCCCGGTTGCTGCAATGGTAAACCACCGCAAAAACGCCTTCCGCTATGCGGCAGAGAAATTCTGTTCCGCTGATATGCGATGCCAGCTGGTGTGCCGCGATCTGCTGGACCTCCTCTTGTTCCTTTGGACTCAGCAGCTCCTTGGCTTTGGCATCCTCCCAGGCCAGATACCCTACATAGTAGAGATCCCGCACCCTGTCTGCCGTCACATCCCTGAACCTGACCTCATAGCATTGTGCATTGCCCAGCCCGGTCAGCGGGTCGAGCATTGCGTTCTCTTGCCTCTTTTTTCTCTTCCCATGCCGTATTATACCGAGTATTAGCAATGTAACTGCCACCGCTGCCAAAGCCGCCGCCCCTGCCAAGCGTGCCTTCTTCCGCCCGGCCTGCGGCTCCTGCCCCATGGTAAAGGAGATTGCCAAGGTAGTTTTGTCCTCCTCCGGGATGGCCTCCAGCGCCTTTATGATGCGCTCCCGCAGCTCCTCTTTGATGATCCCGGTAAACCCCACACAAATCGCTGTTTCCCTGCCGTCCGTTTCGGTGGTAAGCACCGTTCGCTGTACCGGCAGCACCATTCGGCTAAATTCTCCCCGCCGGAACGCCGTCACCATTTCCACCTGGCTGTTACGGGCCATTTCCAGTCGGCTGTCCTCACTGCCGGCATTCACATAGGCAAAGGAGATCCCGGTATCCTCCGCCACCATTCCCAGCAGCTCCGGCAAAATTCCCCGGTAACATTGCTGCTCACTGTCGTAGTACTCTATGGGGTACAAATCGGGATTCCCCGCTATGTATACGCAGTCCGCTGGGCCGGCTTCTTCCACGGTGGTAAGCACCTGTGCCGCGCACCGGGGCCCCAACAGCACTGTGCTCATTACCAATACCGCAGCCATCCCCCGCCGCCAAAAGCCATATCCCCGCTGCTTTTGTTTTTCCATCCGTCCGTCCACCTTCTCCGGTCCCATTTTTCTATGCCCGGCGCTGCCGCAGCTGCCTCACCGCTTTTACAGCCAGTTCCCCAGCCAATGGCAGCAGCGCTTTGGCGCAGTCCGTCAGCAGTACCGCTACATCGTGCAGCGCGCCCCGCGATTTATCGTTCCTTTGCAGGGCGGCATTTTCTTCCCTCAGGACCTGCACCTGCTCCTTCAGCGCCGCTATTTCACGGTCCTTTTCGCACCCCTCGCGGCGCATCGCCTGCACAATGGCATCCAGCTTCTCCTCATTCTGCCGCCTTTCCTGCTCCATCTTGGCAGTCAGTTCTTCGCTCATTTTGGCAATGTATTCACATACATCCTGCTTCTTAAAACCCCACAAACCGGTTTTTAGATTGTTCAGTTCCATGGCTTTCCCCTCTTTTATCAATTGTAATTTATCGTTTTACGCTTCATGCTGCCCCATTGCAGTCTGCTCTTGCGGTAGCCAAAAAATGCCGTTGCCCGCACCCATGTTAAAACAAACCGCAGGCAGGTGATCTCAAAAAAGCACAGCAGCACCGCCTTCATCATATCGGCAAAGGACACCCGCAAATCCGCGGTATACATCCGCGCAAAGAAGGCCGTAAGGGAAAGCACCACCCCAAACAGCACATAGATGAGGAACAGCAGCACCATAAACCGTACATTGATCAATCCGCTGAACCATGCCAATACCATGGTAGCAACGCCAAAGATCTCTATAACCGGCGAAAGCAGTTCATACACCAAAAAGTAAAAATAGGAGATGAAACTCACCGCGCCAAATTGCGGGTTAAACAGGATTCCGCGGTGCTTCATCATGCTTTGGAACAGCCCCAGGTGCCAGCGCCTGCGCTGCTTTTTCAGGTCGCTCAGCCGCTCCGGTGCCTGTGTCCAGCATATGGCATCGGTGGCATAGCGGATACAGTAATCCATACGGTTCACCGTGCAGTATTCGTGCAGTTTTACCACCAGTTCCATATCCTCTCCCAGCGTGGAGACATTGTACCCCCCTGCCGCAATGACAACATCCTTCCTGAACAGTCCAAAGGCACCGGAAATAATCAGTGAGCCATTGAATTGATCGAACAGAATGCGGGAAGCCAAAAAGGAACGGTCATACTCCAACACCTGCATACACGCCAACAAATTCCGGGGCAGACGGTATTTTTTTACCCGTCCATGCTCCAGCTCCACATCATTGGCAATGCGCACCAGCCCTCCTACCGCCACCACATGGCGGTCCTCCAGCATTGGCTGGACTATCTTTTTCAGGGAATCTGCCTGCAACACCGAGTCGGCATCCATGCAGATGAAGTATGGAAAATTGGCCGCGTTGATTCCCATGTTCAGCGCATCAGCCTTGCCACCGTTTTTCTTGCGAATGACGGTAAACGGAACTTTCTGTGTCCTTGTTTCATAAATAAATTCTTCCGGCTGGCATGGCACCTGCCGCCGAATGGGCCGGTGCACTGCATGCATATTAAAGGCCTCGATCAGCGTTTGGGAGGTGTCGTCCTCGGAGCCATCATCCACTACTATGACCTCATAGGCCTGGTATTCCAGGTTCAGCAGCGAATGGACCGTAGCCACCACCGTTACCGCCTCATTCCATGCCGGTACAATAATCGAAATGGGCATATGATAGTCATTGGGTAGGTAGTTCTGCAGCCGCCGCTGGCGGTGCTGCCGGTACAATTGGATAGAGCCCACCACTACCGATAAAAACAGGAAGGTGGAGTACCCGATCAGATAAACAATGAAAAAGATGCCGACCACATCCAAAAAGCCATCAATCAACTGGTACATTCCTGCTCCGCCTCCTTTTGGGTCAGATTTCTGATGTCAAAGCGATAGCGCAGAATCTCGGTGGCATAGCGGTCATGCCCCTCCATTACATCAATGAGATCCAAATAGGTCAACCCCATCCGCTCCAGGCTTTTGGACGCATTGAACCGGATATACCAGTTGCGGCTGTACAGGTTGCGCTTCAGCCGCTCAATGGTCTCATCGCCGGGGTAAGCGCACAGCGCTGTGGAGGCGATGGCCGCATATTCCCAACGGGCATCATTGCGGCATTCCGCCAGGTCCAGCAGCGTCTCGTAGGCCGGCCCGTAAGGGTAGCGCCCCAGGTAACGGATACAGGCGTAGCGCACTTCATCATCGGTCGCTGTGTTCTGCAGCAGCGCCAGTGCAAAGGCGCAGTGTTCCCCGGAATCCAGCCGCAGGAAGTTCATCATCGCCACCTGCATCTCCGGGCTGAAATCCGCGAAGCTTTTCTCTATACAGCGTCCCAGCGCCTCATGGTCGCCGGTAAATTCCAACAATCCGTCGGTCAGCAGCTTTTCGTGGAAAAAGCTCTCGCCGCCATCCAATATCTTCAGAGCCTTCATGATGCAGTCGCAGTCTCCTGTGGTATATAGGGCCTGCATGGCATTCTCCCGGCAATAGATACTGGACTCCCTCAGCAGCGTATACATCGCATCCACCACGCCGGAAAAGGGCCGGTTCTCGATCAGACGGTACTTTTTGATGATATAGGGGAAGTACGCCGCCTCGATTCGATCTTTCCGCCCATAGCGGATCGTCAAATACACAATTACCCCTCCCAGCTGAGAAAGGTATTCCGTCGCCTGCCGCGGTTCCTCCCGGTACAGGTCCTCCAGCATCTTATCAAAGGCGATCATATTCCCGGTGCGGGTCAACTGCCGGCTCAAGTATTTTTTGTGCCGTCTCTCAACCTGCTGTCCTGTGTTGATGCGTTCTATCTGCTGCAGGATGTGCTGCCGAAATCGGGCGCTGGCCCGCACCGTTCTGCGGTCCCTGCGCTTTAACACGATGGCGGTAATGATGTTGAATACGATCATCCCGCTGCAAATAAACAAATAGACATACAGCAGTGTCTCTATCCTCACTGCTATCGCCTCCTTCCCGCATCATCCGTTCCACAGCTCCTGCATCATGTAATAAGATGCCTTCAGTCGTTCATGATAGGTCACCCGGTTGCCCCAGCCTGTAAGTGTCAACGGCGAAAGCTCGCACCGGCTCTCCTGTTCTGCCGTCATTACCCCCAGGTACATTTCATCTATATTGATATGCTCAATGCCGTAATTGCCGTTGTAATAGTCGTCCAGTATCTGCATTTTAGAGGGATCAGCAAAATTGAGCAGCTGCCACGGCAGCCGCAGCTCTATGCAGCCCTCCCTGGTCATAAAGTCCGCCAGCGAATCATACGCGGCACTGGCCGGGTCACCGCAGCCATATCGCAGCCGCCCGGTCTCAAAGGTCGCTCCGCCGTATTTTGCAATGATGGCCTCAGTCATCACCTCGCCCTCATTAAAAATCTCCAGAATCATATCGATATTGGTAAAGCCAGGTGCGTGCGGGTCGGGCAGGTTATCCCGCAGGTAGGTATCATAGCCCCAAACATTCTGCGAGTAGGTACTGCGCAGCACTTCATAGGGTTCCTGCACCATCACCCGGCTGTTTTCCCGGCCATCCAGCACCACCAGAAAATCCACCCCACGGTCGAATTTCAGCCCAAAGTTCTGGCAATAGCTCGTCCCAGTCTTTGGGGTGGTATCTATGGGCAGATATAGGGTTTCCCCCTCCGGATTCCATCCTTCTTTCCGCACCAACAGGTACAGATACCGTTCATCGTATTTCGCGGAAAGGGTCATCCCCTCATTTTGCCCGATGACATCCATCTCGGTCCATTCGGTCGGGTCGCCATCCAGGGTACACACCGTTTGCTCCTGCCCCGGGTCAAAGGCCAACAGGCCAAAATACTGCTCATTAGTCTGGATATCCGACCAGTATGGGGTGCGGGTCAGATTCACAGCATGCATGGTGTTCCAGGTTCGCTTAAACCACTCATCCTGCCAGGCAAATACCACACTGCCCGCACAACCTGCTGCTTTTATGTCCTCGTAGCAGGTAGCCAGCGCCATCCCCTGCTCCTGCTCCGTCATATTTCCCTGGTTGCGGCCAGTATTTAGGTCCCGGTGGGCCATCCCTCGCCCGGTGGAAACACCAAATTCTGAAATGACTACCGGCATGGTGTGGTGGGCAACCAGCCCCGTAAGATACGCCCGGTAGGTATTCATCCGACTATCCTCATCCCGGAAGATCTCGTGGTCCTCAAGCCCCAGTCTGCTCCAATCCTCTGTCCAGTTCAGGTAATCGGGATAGTAAGGATACACATGGTAGGAGGCAAACTGTCCCGATATCACCCACTCCGTGGTGCGGATGTGTTCCACATCCACCGTCGCACATTTCATATACAGCCTTTTGATCTCATCGGGATATTGAAAGGGGTCAGTGGTGGGCCAATTGGAAAAGGCTATGAGCTTCTGTGTTTTGTAGCGGCTGCTCTCATATTCCAGCACCTTATCCCCCACCCGGGCCAACAGCACCTCAAAAGGAGTTGCCTTATCCGTTGTGGTCAGGTATTTCCCTGCATAGGAGGTATAACCCTCCCGGCCGGCGTAGGTGTCATCGGTATAGGCTACTGTCATGTCATCCCATTCTACCCCCAGGATGTACCCGATCACCCATGGGGAAATGTCCTTTTTATAACTGCCGTAGCCAGCGCTTTGCACCTGTTGGGCCGCCAGGCGGCGCTGCCCGTGCACTACATCCAGCATGGTGCGGCAATCCTGCAGAAAGGTCTCATAAAAATCCTTATCGTAGGCATCCCGGTGGGAATTCTGCACATAGTCATTTACCCACACCCCGTGGATAAGATACAGCGGTTCCGGGTTATCCTTGTTGTATTCATAAAAAGCGTTGTAGAACGCCTCACCTTGGATGGTATAGACCCGAACGGTATTGGCCCCCATTGCCTGGATGTACCCGAACCACCGCCGGTAGGTCTCTTCGTCTATGGCAAACTCCGTTGCCCACTTGCCCGGTATCCCGGAGCCCATATTGACCCCCCGGATCTCAAAGGGCTGCCAGCCCTCCCCACAGTCCAGGTAGATTTCCTTCCCATCGGTCTTTACAAAGGTCGTCACGGGCTCCTCCGGCATCAGATCAATATACCACCCCAGCCGGTAGTGTGCCGCATCCAATGCCATAAACAGCAGCACCAGCACTGAAAGAGCAATAATGAACTTCTTCACTTTAATCCTCCTCAGTCTGTCACTTCGCTGTATTTCTTCACTCGGGATTCCGCGCTGTACTGCCGCAGTGACTCGATATTTTCATCCATCCAGCGCCCGCGCTGCCGGATAAAATCCTTCAGCTGCCGCACCGCCTCCTGATGGGAATGAACATTCCGTTCCGCCGGGGCCAGCAGGGTATCATCCCGCAGCGAATCCTCCCACCGTTCAAAGTTTCGCTCTATGGCCGGACCCAAGTATTCTTCCACCTCATCTATGTAGCGCAGGAGGTACTTTTCATTCAGCCAGCTTTCACGCAGCTCCCGGTAACGCCGGATGACCCGTTCGGTGAAATATTCATCCTTCACCATCATGTTAAACCACAGCTTGCGGTGCACATCAAAGTGCTGCACCTGCATGGTGGTTTGCTCCTGGTAATTATCACAGGCGTTATTAAAATCCCACACACACATTTTCAGTCGGCCGCTTACATCCCTGTAAATATAGGTGGAATAGGAACCGGCATCATAGTTGGTGGTAAACTCATTCAATATCAGATAATCCACAAAGGAATCTACATCCACCTGCGCCCGATAGCCATACTTTCTGCTGTCATAGTCATAGGAATACAACCCCTTTTCAAAAGCCGAAAAGTCCGTCTTGATCGCCTCTTTGATCTCCGGGGTCAGTTTCTTCTCTCCGGGGAATTCCACCTCCAGCTTCAGCTCCATTTCATTGCGGTAGCTGTATGTGGTCAGGCTGTTCAGCCGGTCGTACTCGCTTCCATCCTGCCGGTCCAATCGCAGCAGATAACCTGTGTAGGTATTGTCGCGGGCATCCACTTCCATATTCAGCCGCGCGCCATCCCGCCCACTGCCAATAAGCTCCGTCAGCACATAGATTCCCTGGTACTCTCCATTCAGCATCAGCTCACAGAATCGTACATTGGGGGCGTATTCCATGCATTCTCCGGCTATGTTATACCACATGTAGTTGCGCATCAGGCTTTTATCCAGGTAGGGTCCATGCAGCGCCCATTCGTGGTGGGCGTCCATCCCCATCAAGCTCTGTGGGTTGTTGTCCCCGTTTTCATCCACCAACTCCAGTCGGTAACCAGCCTTCTCAAAATATCGCGAGGAATTTCCCCGCACATGGATGACCACATTGCTCTCCACCGCCGGCGCATCGGTTGGGTGGTTGTTTTCCTCCGCACTGTCCATCACCCGCATCTGCGCTGTAATGCGGTCCGCACCCTCTGCTGTGGTGGTAAAGCCCATGTGGCGGTCTTCCTCATCCACCAGCCCTCTCCCGGGGATCTCCGCCCCGCCGGTGTCAATAACTATCAGCGGCAGGTGGGTGCAGAATTCCTTTTCGGCATGTACGGCGCAGACGGCCTTTGGCGTGGCTTCTCGGTGCTGGTGGTATCGCCGGCTCTCCATCCGCCCGGTCAGCAGCACCGGGTAGTTCAGTACACTTACCAGCAGGATACAAATACACGCCACCGCGCCTATAATCCTATATTTCATGCTGCTTTCTGCTCCATTTCCTTCAGCCCGAAACCTCGTCGTTCTGCATCACGATGTTGACATACTCCACATTGCCCAGGGCATACAGACAGCTGCAGAGATCTTTCTCCTTTTTCTCGGCCTTCTTCAGCATGCTCTGGCTCAGCTCATAAATCAGCTCCACCGTTTCCTCGGTGGTGTTCTCCACTCGCAGAACAGCCTTCCCCCGGAACAGTTGATACACCTGCGCCTTGATCGCCGCAGTCTTACCCCGGTCGGCCCGCAGAATCAGCAGCATCCGGTTGTCGCTCTTGATGCACCCCAGGATGAGGATAATGAGAAACACCACGGCGCTGCCCACCGCCGCCACCAGGTAATCCCCTACCCCGCAGCAGATGCCCACAATAATGGACCAAAAGATATACACGGTATCACGGGAATCCTTGATGGCAGTACGGAACCGCACAATGGAAAGCGCGCCCACCATACCCAGGGAAAGCGCTATATTATTCCCGATGACGGTCATTACTGTACCGGTCAGGGCCGCCAATATCACCAACGAGGCATTAAATTTCTTGCTGTAAATGGTACCCCGATGGGAAATATAGTAGGAAATAAAGATGAAGAAACCCAGCACCGCCGCAATACCAATATTCAGCACAATCTGTTCCGGCGTCATCTCACTGGGGTTGGTAAAAAGGCTCAAGATCTTATCCTTCATGTTGTCAATCTCCTTTTCGTCGCGGCTTACAGCCGATATCGATACCCGTTCTGCCGGGCCAGCATGTATTTACTTACCGAGAGCTCACTTTGATCCACGGTGTTGATCATCCGCCGGATATAATCCAGCAGGAAACCGTTATACTTCACTTCCATCACCACCGCGCCAGGGGCCAGCACCGGAGCCATATTCAGCCGCTCATCAAAGAGGTCAAAGCTGCTCTCGGTGGCAACGATACGGCTGTCAAAGGTCACCCGTATCTTGTTTTCCTTTGCGATGAAGGCCTTACGGTCATATTCCACTATGGCCTTTGGCCGATAGCAGCGGCTTTGCATTAGGGCATAGCACTCCGCCGCAAAGGCTTCCCTGCTTTGCAGTAGCGGAGTATAGTCCCCGGTGATCAGCCGCTGGGCAACCTCCCTTGTCACCCGCAGCGAGCGCTTGAGCTGGCTTGCCCCCTGTTTCTGCTTCATTTCCAGCATAGCATAGCCGGCAGCCAGGTCATAGCAGCGCAGCCGTATCTTGCGGCGGGTCTCTATTCCGGCCAGCTTTTCATGGTAGTCCTCATCGTACACCGTATCAAAGTACAGCGAACGAATCCGGTATCCATGCACTCCATTGTGGGGGTCCTCCCGCATCACCTGCCCCAGCAGGTGGCTCCTTTGCAGGGCCTCCGCCATACCGATAAGATACTTCTTCTCCTCCCGGAACACCCAATTCATCCCATGTCACTTCCTCCCAAAATAAAAAACTGACCGCAACAAAATCTCTCTTGTGCGGTCAGTCCATCATACCGGCATTTACCGGGTTAGACACTAAACTTTGCGTCCCCGTCTTTCGGCGGGTTTGCCGTGTTGTTCTGTTTTTATATCTCCGCCGCGATCTCCACTATCTCCGCACGGTCGTTCACCTTTTTGTTCCGGTACATCATGGCATCTGCCTTTTCTATGGTGGCATACAGAGCCTCGATGCCGCCCTCGTACAGGGCATATCCTAGCGAAACCATCGGCATTTTGGGGTCCTGCTCCCGCAGCTGGCCCAGCGCTGCCTCGAACATCCCGTTCAGCTTTTCCATCTGGTGCAGGTTCTTGGTCAGAATCAAGCTAAACTCATCGCCGCCATAGCGGTAGCAGTCACCATGCCGCCCATACACTGTTCGTATTACCTCCGCTATCTGCCGCAGGTAATAGTCCCCTGCCGCGTGGCCACTGGTGTCGTTTATCTGCTTAAAGTCATCGACATCCATATTGATAATGACCGCCGGCGGTTTAATGCGCTCCAGGTCCTTCTCATACTGGGTGCGGTTCAACAGCATGGTCAGTCCGTCCAAACGGGAAAACCTTCTGCACCGGTGATTATACAGCAGCGCATTTCCTACTGCGACGCACAGATAGTCCACCCGCAGATTGGGAAATATCATCTGGATATAAATACCCATCGAAAGGAACAGCATAATCGCCAGCAGTGCGGCTTCCGGCCGCATTTGGTATTTCATCTCGTCCATCATCACACATATAAAGCAGTACAGGATAGAAACAATAAATACCGCCACATGCACCCAGTACAGCCTGCCTCTGTGGTAAACATTCATTTCATCAATATAGAAGACCCATCCGTACTGGTTGCTCACGATCATGAACAGTGCATTCACTACAATGGCTCCAATAGCGGCCGCAGGCTTTCTCACCTTGCCGTATGTGTGCGCTGCCATCACACACATCACCGGCGCCATGCAGAATTCCACCGTTTTAGCGAACCAGTGCGGCCCGATCAGCGCAGGCTCTGCACCGTTCGTCTTTACCCCGATCCATTCTCCCATCTGGGCCAATCCTATGATCACACATACCGTTATGAACCGTATGGTCGCTGTTTTATCCGCCAGCCGGTCGGTATATACATCCACTATGTTCACCACCAGCAGCGCCATTGTGATCACTACGATCGCAGTATACAGATCCACACTTGCTCCACCTCTTGCTCATTCTTTGAGAAATCAACAATGTTCAAATTTCATCTTTTTACCACAAAAGCCCGGCTTTCATCGATTCTTTGCTCCATACATTTTGTCGTTTTTGCACAAACCATTATATATATTAGTTAATCAATAACAATTTTACAATATAATGTCCTTTTCGTCAATCCTTTACAACTTGCTCTTCCCCTGCATTTCGCACCGTCTCAGCACCTTTTCGCGCCAGTCTGTTGTTTTTCTGCCGCCCTCCTACTTTCAGCGCAGATATGCATGTTCTAGGAGCTCCACCTTTGCTTGACGGGGACACATACGGTTTTGACGGGCATGAATGCCGCGCATGTCCTTGTAAAACAAGGGAAAGTTCTGCTCTCCTTTTTCCTGCCAGCTTGTGCAGAGTACAGGCCGCCTTTCTTTCTCCTGCTTAAACTTTGCAAAAGGAGCCGGACAGCACCTTCTCGGTTCTGTCCGGCTCCCTCGGGTCATTTCAGTCGGCCCTCCCCGCCCATTAGGGCGGTCATCTCCTCTATGCGCTCCAGCGGGAAAGGCGGCTCACACAGGGGCTTTAGGGCAATGCTCATCAGCTTCATGGGATTGTCATCGGCAGCCACCCTGTTGGAGCTCAGTGCTCCGCACCTACGGCAGCGGTGGATGATGGCCCATTCGCCCTTACCACGCACCCACACCGCAATCGGCTCCATGATGCCGCCGCAGTCGGCTTCCCGGTCCCCCGGCTCGATATCCACATGCAGGCTGGAAAGACAGTTGGGGCAGTGGTTGCGGTGGTCGGTCCCGGCCGCATCCGGTGTTACCAACCGCCCGCACACTTTACAGGTAAAGCTGTCATTGCAGGGGTGGTCTTTATAGTAGCCTTTTTCAAAGGTCTTGCGTTTATTCTCGCGGTTCATGTTGCCTCCCGTTGAGTCATTTTATTCTTTGGCCGCGCGGCACAGCGCTTCGATATCCCCATTTCGGATCGCGGCAATATTCTGGCGGATCTTTTCTTCCTCCCAGTCCCACCAGCGGAGCTCCTCCAGCCGGGCAATAGTTTCCACATCAAACCGGCGGCGGATGGGCTTAGCCGGCACTCCAGCCGCAATGGTATAGGGCGGAATATCCCTGGTCACCACAGCACGGGCACCTATAATAGCCCCATCCCCGATCGTCACACCGGAAAGGATCACCGCCTCATAGCCGATCCACACATCGTTGCCGATGGTGATGCTGCCATGGTTATCCCACGCCTCCGCAATGGAAGCGCAGTCGGTCGGCAGTCCCCATTCCTCAAAGAAGATGGGGAACGGATAGGTAGAAAGGCTGCCCAGCGCATGGTTTGCCGCGTTAAAAATGAATTTAGCGCCGCAAGCGATGGAACAAAACTTGCCGATGGACAGGGTATCGCCATTGCACTCGGGGTAATGGTACAGCACGCAGTTCCGTTCAAAGTCCCTCGGGTCATTCACATAGTCATCGTAGGTAGTGTATTCCCCCACCTGAATGGTCGGGTCTTTGACAACATTTTTCAGGTAAACGGTGCTGTGCCCCTGGGAACGGGGATATATCTTCCAATTAGGTATCATGCTATTTCCTCCGGAATGGTCATTTTTTATTTTCTGTATTCCACTCCGGTCCCTACAATGCAGCGCCTCACAGCAAACCACCTCTATCTCTTTTTCGTCTTGCTTTATTCCGTTATTTCTATCCGGTTACCTTCGGGGTCAAGGATACAACTCTCGTAATAACCGTCTCCGGTCACCCTGGGGCCGCTTATCACCGGATAGCCGTCCATGCGCAGCCGCTCTGTCCATTCATCCACCGCCTGCCGGCTGCCCACGCTGAACGCCAGATGGCTGTATCCTGTCCCGCGTTCCGCCTTTGGGGCATCCACCATCTCCGGCGCTGTCATCAGTTCCAGCCGTGCCCCGCCCGCAAACCGCAGGAAATAGGATTGAAACCCCGTTTTAGGGTTGTGGTAGCGCTCTCCGCTCTGCCCGCCAAAATAACGGCAGTAGAATTCTCTTGCCGCCTCTAGGTCATTCACATACAGGGCAATATGCTCTATCCTCATACTGTCACCTTATCTGCAGCTGGATGAACCCAATGACAGCAAGGTGCAGCGGGTAGTAGATGTAAAACAGCCACTTCATCACCTTGTTGATCGTTTGGTTTTTACCGCGCTTGCCATTATACAGCGCCAGCAGCGGGATAGCAAGCACCACACATAGCTGGAGCAATCCGTACAGCTTATCCAGCGCGAAGAAGTACACCACTGCATAGATCGCCACATAAAAAAGACTCCACGCGATCTGTTTCTTCGGTTCGCCCCGGTTGGAGCCAATGGAAAGCACGCACAGGGCGGCAATACAGCTCCAATCGCTGGGCAATGTAATCAGGCAAATCAGCAATATACCCGCAACCTTTACCCCCATGCTGCGCTTTTCGTCCTCACACAGCCACAGCATCAGCAGTCCGCCCAGCAGCGACCACACCACGCTGGTCTGGTTCAGAACATCCCCATAGTAGAACGGGATAAAGGAATGCCAGTCCGCATAACTATTGGAGGCCAACATATACGCAAAATGCGAAACCACCGCTAACATGAACAGTCGCAGCGCGTACTTCTTCCGATCACGGGTATAGTGGAAGCCCTCTGCAATGAAAAAGCACATGACTGGGCAGGTGATCCGCCCAATAATATGCATCACAATAGGTACCGCCCCGGCGGCATACCCCGGGAACAGCAGCCACACTATGTGGTCCACCGTCATTGCCACTATCGCTATCAGCTTCAGCTGGTTGGCATCCAGCCACTGATATGGTTTCAGCTCTGTCATTCGCTCTCCTCTTTTCCTCCGGCGGGCGCCGCTTCATTCGGGCTGCTGCGGCGCACCCTGCGGCAGCCCTCGCCGCTTTGGTGCGGCCGCCTGCCTTTCGCAGAATCCGACCCTTGCGGTTTCCATTATACGGCTTTTTCAAATTCCCTGTCAAGCCAAAGCGGAGCCCCCGGCCGCTTTCCGCCGGAGGCTCCCTATTCTCACTCTCTTGGATAAACTGATTTATCTTGGCAGACGGCGGTACAGCCCCGTCACATGGTGCAGCCGGTCGGCCAGCTCCGGGGTAATGCTATCCGGCGCGGCACGCCACTTCCAGTTGCATCCCAGCGTGGAGGGAATATTCATCCGCGCCTCGCTGCCCAGGCCCAGCAGGTCCTGCATCGTTAGGATGACGGTATCACCAGGGCTTTGCAGCGCCCCGCACATCATGCCCCAGTTGGGGCCCTCCGCTTCGGTCAGGCGCAGGTACTCCCACGCAAACCGCACATCCTCCGGGGATGCCGTATGCATCCATCCCATTATGGTATCATTATCGTGGGTGCCGGTATATACCACACAGTGCCGGGGATAATTGTGCGGCAGATAGTCACTATCCTCCCGGCTATCAAAGGCAAACTGCAGCACCTTCATGCCGGGGAAACCGCATTCCTCCCGCAGGCGATGAACCCCCTCGGTCAAAAAGCCCAGGTCCTCCGCGATGATGGGCAAGTCACCCAGGGCGGCCCGCACCGCATGGAACAGTTCAATGCCCGGGCCCTGCCGCCACACACCGTCACGGGCTGTTGCGGCCCCGCCGGGAATGGCATAATAACCCTCAAATCCACGGAAATGGTCAATACGAATAATATCATACAGCGCCGCGCTGGCCCTAAAGCGGTCGATCCACCAGCGGTAGCCATCCGCTTTCATGGCGTCCCAGTGGTACAGCGGGTTGCCCCACAGCTGCCCATCGGCCGAAAATCCATCGGGCGGGCAGCCTGCCACCTCAATCGGCTCGTAATTTTCATCCAGCAGGAATTGCTCCGGAGCACTCCACACATCGGCAGAATCCCGCGGTACATAGATGGGAATATCCCCAATGATACGAATCCCGCGCTCATTGGCATAGCCCTTCAAGGCCCGCCACTGCCGGGTAAATAGGTATTGCAGCATCATCTGGAAGCCGATCTCTCCGGCATATTGCTCCCACGCCGCCGCAATGGCACCCGGCTCCCGGGTTTTCAGCGGCTGTTCCCACTCGTTCCAAGGACGCCCGCCATGGGCATCCTTCAGCGCCATAAACAGCGCATAGTCCGGCAGCCAACGCTCATTTTCCCGGCAGAACTGCGCGTAGTCCTCCGGCTGATTCTGCGCAAAGCGCCGGTAGGCGTGGTGCAGCACCTCATAGCGCAGCTGGTACAGCTGTCCGTAGTCCGCCGAAAGCTCACTTTCGCACCACGGCAGCCGTTCATATTCATCGCGCTCCAGCAGCCCATCCCGCTCCAGCTGGGGCAGGTCTATAAAATACGGGTTCCCCGCCACCGAGCTGAACGACTGGTACGGTGAGTCACCATAGCTGGTCGGCCCAATGGGCAAAATCTGCCACCAGGTCTGCCCAGCCCGCTGCAGAAAATCTACAAAGCGGTAGGCGTTATCTCCCATTGTGCCAATGCCGTAAGGCCCCGGCAGGGAGGATATGTGCATCAGTACTCCACTGCTTCTCATAGCTTTTGCTCTCTTTTCTATCACATCTTGGCTTGTGTTCCTGGGCCCAGCCCCACACTCTCGCCGCTTATCACGGTAAAGGGCACCGTCACCCGCCGGGCCGGCGCACCGTTCTCTATGGCATCCAGCAGCGTGCCAGTCGCTTCCCGCGCCAGCCGCTCCACCGATTGCCCAATGGTCGCCAGCCGCGGCGTCAGGTATTCTCCCAACGCCAGTCCATCAAAACCGATGATGGAAAGATCCTTGCCCACCGTGCGTCCGGCATCCTGCGCAGCCCGCATGGCGCCTATTGCCACCACATCCGCTATGGCATAGGCAGCGGTGATCTCCGGGTGCTCCTCCAATACATGGTGCATAGCCTGGTAGCCCTCTTCATAGCAGAAGCGCGCCTCGCCATACTCCACCAGGTTTTCGGCCGGCAGTCCGCTTTGGACAAAGGCCGCCCGTCCCCCGGCAAAGCGCTGGCCGGAAACATCGCTGAAGCTGGGCCGCCCGCCAATAATGGCAATGTGCCGGTGTCCATACTCCAGCAGCACTCGCACCGCTTGCACCGAGGCCTCAAAGTCATCGGTCGTCACACTGGAAAGGTTCGGGTAGTCCAGCCCTTCGGCCGGGGAGGTCACCAGCACCGCCGGCAGCGTAATGCGCCCAAAGCTCCGCTTAAAGTTATCAGCATTGCCGCCCAGGAATAGGATCCCCTGCGGCTTTTTCTCGGCGCACAGCGTGATCGCCCGCTGCACCTCGTCGGTATCCTCGTCAAAATAATCCACCAGCAGGGTATACGGGGTATTGTTCATCAGGCCCTGCAGCTGCTCCACCAGTGCGGCAAAAAGCTCATTTCTTACGCCCTTTACCAGCACCAGCAGACTACGGTTTACCGATTGTTTCAGATTCTTGGCGTTGGCGTTTTGGGTATATCCATTCTTCTCCACCACTGCCAGAATCCGTCTGCGCGCCTGTGCGCTTACATCGGGGTGGTTGTTCAGCACGCGGGAAACGGTCCCTACGGCATAGCCGCTCTCTCTCGCTATATCTTTTATCGTCACAGCAGTATCAGCCCTTTACGGCACCGGCCGCCACACCCTTGATGATGTGCTTCTGGCAGGTGAGGTAGAAAATGATAACAGGAATGATCGAAAGCATGATCAGCGCCATCACCGCGCCCAGGTCCACCGAACCGTAGCTGCCCTGCAGGAACTGAATGTGAATGGGAATGGTCATATACTGCTTGCGGTCCAGCACCAGATAGGGCAGCAGGTAGTCGTTCCACACCCACATAATCTCCAGCACACCGACCGAGATCATGGTAGGCTTGAGCATGGGTAGCACCACATTAAAGTAGGTCCGGATCGGCCCGCAGCCGTCAATGGCCGCGGCCTCCTCTATCTCCAGTGGAATGCTCTTGATAAATCCGCTGAACATAAAGACTGCCAGCCCTGCGCCGAAGCCCAGATAGATAATGGGAATAGTGTAGGGGGTATTGAGCTTCAAGGTATCGGCAGTGCGTGCCAGCGTAAACATCACCATCTGGAACGGCACAACCATCGAAAAAACGCAGAGGTAATAAACCAGCTTGGAAAAGCCGCTGCCCACGCGGGCGATGTACCACGCCGCCATGCTGGTGCACAGCAGGATCAGCGCTGCGGAAACAATGGTGATCAGCAGCGAATAGCCTGCGCTCTTCAGAAAAGGATAGTTGCCGAAGGTAAGGCCCTTGATATAGTTGTCCAGTGCGACAAAGGTGCCCTCGCGCGGGAACGCAAAGGTCTCCAGATTGATAGAGGCGTTGCTCTTAAAGGAGTTCATCGCCACCAGGAATATCGGGATCAGATAGATAAAGGAAAGAATCGAAAAGATCACCGTCAATGCGTCGTGGCGGCGGCGCTCGCTCTTAAAGCCGCCTTTGGCGCTGGTTTTTTCCGTTGTCTTAGCAGACATTACTGCTGCACCTCCTTCTCTCGGGTGGAACGCAGCTGCAGGATACTCAAAACAGCCACCAGCACAAAGAAGATGACGGCTTTTGCCTGTCCCACGCCGCGGCTGCGTGCGCTGGCGTAGAAGGAGTTGACGATATTCAGCGCCAGCATTTCGGTGGTCTTAATGACCTCGCCGCCCTGCTGGATAAAGGGTCTGCCGGCGGTCAGCGCCAGGTTCTGGTCGTACAGCTTAAAGGAATTGGTCAGGGTCAGGAAGGTGCAGATGGTAATGGAGGGCATCACATTGGGAATGGTGATCTTCCACAGCGTCTGCCAGCCGTTGGCGCCGTCAATCCGGGCCGCCTCCAGCATATCCTCCGGCACGCTTTGCAGCCCTGCCACATAAATGATCATCATGTAACCGATCTGCTGCCAGCACATCAATATGATCAAGCCCCAGAAGCCGTATTTGGACTCCAATACCACGCTGGTGCTGTATTTGATCAGAATACCGTTGAAGATCATGCTCCAGATGTAGCCCAGCACAATACCGCCGATGAGGTTCGGCATAAAGAAGACGGTACGGAACAGGTTGGAGCCCTTAATTCCTCTCGTCAGCGCATAGGCAATCGCAAAGGCGATGACATTGATGAGCACCAGCGAAACCACGGCAAACAGTGCCGTGTACCAGAAGGCATGGCCGAAGCTCTTATCCTGGAAAGCGGCGATGTAGTTTTTGATGCCCACCCATGTCCAGTTCTTGGTGGTCTTAAAATCGCAGAAGGAAAGGAAGAATCCCTTGCAGAACGGATACAAAAAGCCGATGCAGAATGCCGCGAAGGTCGGCAGCAGGAACAGCCAGAAGCACTTCTGGATCGGTCGCCGGATCAGCGGTGAATTAAGCGCCGCGCGATCACGGTTCTTTCTTGCCTTTTTCATAATGTCCCTCACACTCCTTTGGTGGTTCGTCCGGTTTTTGGGCAAAGCCGACAGCTCGCGCCCCTGTCCTTGTCATCGTACAGCCGGGGGCGTCAGGTGCGGGTTTTCCCTATCTTTTTTGCAAAGCGGGGGCGAGCGCAGTGCTCGCCCCCGTTTTATCACAATAATTCAGTTTTCCGCAGGCGCTTCATCAAAAGCCTTTTACGGAAATCCCGTTGTCAGCGGAAGCTCCTAAGATCAGGAGTTCTCCTTGGCATACTGGGCAGCCCAGCCGTCAACAAAGGCAGTCTTAACAACAGACCAGTCAGCGTTGCCAGAGGTGTACTGGGTCAGCGCGTCAACAACACCGGCACGCCACTCATCCACAGCGGGAGTGTAGTTGAATGCCCAAGTCACAACATAGTTGCCGTTCGCGGTGTAGTCGTTCGCCTGAGCGAAGAATACATTCTCGGGGGTCTTGGCAGACTTGAAGGGGATCGGGCCAAACTCCTTCGCCATCATGGTGGTGCCTTCCTCAGAGGTAACAACCCACTTCATGAAGTCGAGGGTAGCCTTGATGTCTTCCTCGGAAGCGTACTTGTTCACAGCCCAGCAGTTCTCGGTGCCGCAGCACAGACCGGCTTTTTCTTCGCCCTCTACGCCGCAGTAAATCGGGATCATCGCCAGATCATCGGGGTTCATGTTGAACTTGGAGGTCAGGTTGGAGTACTCCCAGCTGCCGTTCTGATAGAATACAGCCTTGCCCTCGCCGAGCTCAGCCTCAGCCTGGTCGCCGGTAGCGGAAACCAGAGCAGCGCCGGTGGTGGCGGAGTCAGTGGTGTACAGATCCCAGAGGTTCTTGTAGTTCTCAAGATACTTGCCGGTGATGGTAGCGGGCTGAGAGGTCACGCCGTCATCGCGGAACTCATAGAACAGGGGCATATTGGCCAGATGGCCGGAGAAACGCCAGCTGGAGGAACCGTCCAGACCGGCAGAGGTGAAGGCATCGAAGCCCAGCTCGGCAGCGCGGCTGTGGATATCGTCGGCAACCTTCTTCAGGGACTCAAAGTTGGTGATGTCGGTCAGCTCGTAGCCAGCCTGCTTCAGCAGAGCCTTGTTTACGATGATGCCGAATGCCTCATAGCAGTAACCGATGGAAACGGTCTCGCCCGCTTCGTTCTTCAGGTTAAAGGCGTCGGTGGTCATTTCCTTCATGATGTCGGTGTTGGTCAGGTCGTAGCAGTACTCGCCCCAGGTCCTTACTGCGCCGGCGTTGCCTACCTGGAACATGGTGGGAGCAGCGTCCTTATCCATCTCGGCGGTCAGCACCTGGTCATAAGTACCGGAAGCCGCAGTCAGAACGGTTACGGGAACACCGGTCTTCTCGGTGTACAGCTTCGCCAGATCCTGCCAAGCCTTGTCAGCCTCGGGCTTGAAGTTGAGATAATAAACAGAACCGGTCTTGGTGTCGGGGGTGGGTGCAGGCTTGTCGCCGCAGGCGGTAAACAGAGTAATCGCCATAACAACAGCCAACAGAATTGCTAATGTCTTTTTCATGGTTTCTCCTCCTATAAGTTGTTGCGTTTTCTTTTTGAGCTGGAATCGTTTCCAGCCCTCGCAATGATATTATACAGCCTGTCACCGGTCATTTCAATCAAAATCTGTCGTCCTTTCACAAATTCAGCAAATATGCTATAAAACCTTTTATAAAAATTGAGCACATTTCCGGTTCGCCGGGCAAAATCTGTGCTATTCTGCGCCGCTTTTGCGGGAATATTCCCTTTTTTCGGGCAAAATTGCTGTTGACTTTGCGCGCCGCCCTTTTTATAATAGTGGCGTAAAATATACCGCGAAGGTGGAGTTTTATGAAACAGCGTTTTGATGTGACCGGCATGAGCTGTACCGCGTGCAGCTCCCATGTGGAGCGGGCGGTCTCGGCGCTGGCGGGGGTCTCCTCCGTCACCGTCGATTTGATGCAGAACCGCATGCTGGTAGAATATGACGATAGCAAGCTCTCCGAAGCGGAGGTCTGCCAGGCCGTGGCCGCGGCCGGCTACGGCGCCCGTCCAGCGGGCGCCGCGGGCGGCTCTGCCGCCCAGCCCCCTGCGGGGGCCGCCGGCCGCGAGCGCACCCGCCTGTGGGTCTGCGTGGGCCTTCTGCTGGTCCTCCTTTATATCTCCATGGGCCACATGCTGGGCCTACCGCTGCCCTCCTTCCTTTCCGGCCATCACAATGCCCTGTGGTTTGGCCTGGTGCAGCTGGTGCTCACCTTGGCCATCGCAGTCCTGCAGTTCCGCTACTTCCGCCGGGGCTTCGCCTCTCTGTTCCGCGGTGCCCCCACCATGGATACCCTCGTGGCCGTCGGCTCCTCCGCCGCCATTCTGTATGGCGTTTATGCCATCATCCGCATTGCCCAGGGGCTGGCCGCCGGGGATATGGAACTGGTCGCCCAGTACCACATGGATCTCTACTTTGAATCCGCCGGTACCATTCTTACCCTCGTCAGTGTGGGCAAATACTGGGAAGCCCGCAGTAAAAGCCACACTGCCGATGCCCTGCAAAAGCTGATGGCCCTAGCCCCCGCCACCGCCCACCTGCTGCGGGATGGCAAGGAAGTCGAAGTCCCGCTGGAGGAAGTCCGGCAGGGCGATCTGCTCATCGTCCGCGCGGGTGAGGCCATTCCGGTGGATGGCACCATCACCGAAGGACAAGCCGCTGTCGATGAATCTGCCATCACCGGTGAAAGCATGCCGGTCGACAAATCCATTGGCGATCCCGTCACCGGCGCCACCCTGTGCCGCAGCGGTTATTTCACCATGCAGGCCACCCATGTAGGGGAAGAAACCACCCTCTCCCAGATCATTCGTCTGGTGGAGGATGCCGCCGCTACCAAAGCCCCCATCCAGCGCATCGCCGATCAGGTCGCCGCCGTCTTTGTCCCGGTGGTCATCGGCATTGCGGTGCTGGCTACCGTCATCTGGCTGCTTGTCGGTCAAACGCCCGCCTTCGCCCTTTCCATCGGCATTGCGGTGCTGGTCATCAGCTGTCCCTGCGCCTTGGGGTTGGCCACCCCCACTGCTATTATGGTGGGTACCGGCCGCGGTGCCGAATACGGCATCCTGGTGAAAAGCGCCGAAGCACTGGAGCGCGCCCACAGTATTACCACCGTCGTGCTGGATAAAACCGGCACCATCACCACCGGCCAGCCCGCCGTCACCGATGTAGTGGAGCTGGATGCCCGCCTGCTGCCGGTGGCACACGCGCTGGAAGCCGCCAGTGCCCACCCGTTAGCTGCCGCCGTCACCGCCTACTGTGCAGAAAAGAATATCTCCCTCTCCCCCGTCACCGATTTCACCGCGCCGGAGGGTCAGGGACTTTGTGCCCGTCTGGAGGGCGAAACCATTTGGGGCGGCAATGCCCGTCTTGCCGCCGCCATGGGCTGCGATATCTCCGCCCTTTCCGCCGCGGCGGAGGAACTTGCCGCCAAGGGACGCACCCCGCTGTATTTCGGTGCCGGCACTACCCCGCTGGGGCTTATTGCCGTTGCCGATCCGCCCCGGGAAACCAGTGCCGCTGCCATTGCCGCCCTGCGGCAGATGGGGCTTTCTGTACTGCTGCTCACCGGTGATCACCGCCGTACAGCCGAAGCCATTGCCAAGGAGGTCGGCATTCCCAGGGTCATCCCGGAGGTGCTGCCCCAGCAGAAGGAAGCGGTCATCCGCTCCCTGCAGCAAAAGGGCGAGGTGGTCGCCATGGTGGGGGACGGCATCAATGACGCCCCCGCACTGGTCCGGGCCGATATCGGCATCGCCATCGGTGCCGGCACCGATATCGCCATCGATTCTGCCGATATTGTCCTCATGCACAGCGATCCCGCCGATATTCCCGCCGCCCTGCAGCTTTCCCGCAGCGTCCTGCGCAATATCAAGCAAAACCTCTTCTGGGCATTCCTTTATAATAGCATCGGCATTCCCATTGCCGCCGGGGTGTTCTATTCCCTGCTGGGCTGGAAGCTCAGCCCCATGCTGGCCTCCGCCGCCATGAGCCTTTCCTCGGTCTGCGTCGTCAGCAATGCCCTGCGGCTGCGCGGCTGGAAACCCAAGCTCCCCGCCGCAGATGCCCTCCCTCCCGTCACGGCGGTGGAATGTACCCTGCTGCCGCAGGAGAGCGCCCCCGCACCCATTCCCCCCGCCGCCCCGCAGACCGTCACCCTCCACATTGACGGCATGATGTGTAACCATTGCGTCGGCCGGGTCAAATCCGCTCTGGAATCCCTCCCCGGTGTCACCGCCGAGGTAAGCCTGGCCAAAAACACCGCCGCCCTCACCATGACGGAACCCCACTCTCCCGAAGAGCTGACCGCCGCTGTGGAAGCCGCCGGTTACAAGGTGACAAGGATAGAATAATATGTTATAATAGCAGGGTATCCGCAGGGATGCCCTGCTATTTTATCCTTGCCGAAAGGAGTATTCCGATGGGCTTTCGTTCTATGGTCAGTTCCACCCTCATCAGCATTGCCGCCATTACCGTCGGCGGGGTGCTTACCGTTATCGGCATCGTCAGGGAGATCCGCCCCCTGGCCGTTGCCGGCATCGCGCTGGCCGCTCTAGGTGTCATCTTCTTTATCATTGCCTTCATCCGGGCCTGGCGTTCCCTGAAACAGGGAGAAAAAGAGAAAGGAGGTCCCGAGCGATGAGTTTATTCCGCGGCAGCGGCCGGCTGAAACAAAAGCTGGCCCAAAATAATGACCCCATGAAACAGAAAAAGCTGTGGGTCAAATCCTTCTACTGTGCGGCGGTGCTGGCCGCACTGGGGCTCTTTTTCCTATTGGCCATGGGCAGCCAGTTTACCGTCTTTGCCTGTGTCCTGTTGGGCTGCGCGGCCTTCGTTTTTGTCGATGGCCTGGTGACCAAAAACCGCAAATAATCCCCCTTAGAGAAGTGCTTTTGCGCTTCTCTTTTTTGAAAATAACAAGAACAAATGTTTCACATGAAACATTTTTGTCATTCGCTTTTTATGGGGAAGAAAAAATTCTCCGCCGGTGCTATACTAAGAGCGGATTTTTAGGGGAGGTGCATTATGGATCTGATCCGTATTGGTTCATTTTTGGCGGAGCTGCGCCATGAAAAAGGCTTGACCCAGCAGGCGCTGGGCGAGCGCCTCGGCGTGACCAATAAAACCATTTCCCGTTGGGAGACCGGCTGCTACCTGCCGGATGTGGAGATGCTGTCGCTGCTCTCCCGAGAATTCGGCGTCAGCATCAACGAGCTGGTTGCCGGCGAACGGCTTGTCGCCGAGGATTTCAAAAAAGCCGCCGATGAAAACCTTGTCACTGCACTGGACCACAGCACCTTTACCTTAAAGGAAAAGCAGGCGTTCTTTAAGAAAAAGTGGCGGCGGGAGCATCTTTCCACCTTTATTTTCTGTGCAATTGCGTGGCTCGTCCTGATGGTCATTTTAAGAATACGACATGTCGAACCGGAGCTTTGCGGCACGGTGGGCGGTATGCTTGCCATTCTGTATTATGCGGTTCTCAATAACCGCATGATGGCGTATGTCGAACGGCAGCTTTACCCCCTGCCGCACGAAGCACCGTCACGCAGAAGCGGCGCCCCGTAACGGGACGCCGCTTCTTTTTTGCTCCTCTTAGAATTGACGGTTAGGGTCTTCCGGCATCACAAGCGCCGCAATGATATACCCCAGCACGCCGCTGCCGCCCGCCAGGCAAAAAATGATCCAGGCCAAACGGACCAGGGTGGGATCAATGTCAAAATACTCGGCGATGCCGCCGCAGACACCGCAGAGCTTTTTATCGCTTTCGGATTTATGCAGTCTTTTCCCGTTATATGCCATCGTGTTTCCTCCTTTTGGGGCACTTTAGTCCCCGATATAAATGTGCATGGCTTCCTTGACCTCTTTTACGGTCTCGTTGCCAATTTTGTTGGCTTTCTCGCTGCCGGTCAGGATGATATCCCGCACCTCGTCGCGGTGGGCTTCGTAGTAGGCACGCTTCTCCCGGAACGGCTCCAGCAGGTCATTGAGCGCCGAAGCCAGTGCCTTTTTGCACGCCACGCAGCCAATGGCGCCCTTCTTGCAGCTCTCACAGATATTCTCATACTCACCGGCATTAAAGACCTTGTGGTACTTGCTGACGACACAGATATCTGGGTGGCCGGGGTCGTCTTTCTTGATCCGGCTGGCATCGGTCACGGCGCTCATCACCTTTTTGCGCACTTCCTCGGCGGGGTCGCTCAGGTAGATGGCGTTGCCCAGGCTCTTGCCCATCTTGGCGTTGCCGTCCAGGCCCATCAGGCGGGGGCAATCGGAAAGCATCATGTCCGGCTCCACCAGCGTTTCGCCGTACAGCTCATTAAAGCGGCGAACGATCTTCCGGGTCATTTCCATGTGGGGCTTCTGGTCTTCCCCTACCGGCACCAGGTTGGCCTTGCAGAAGGTGATATCCGCCGACTGGCTGACGGGATAACCCAAAAAGCCGTAGGTCATATCGTTATAGCCATAATTGGCCGCCTCGGTCTTAATGGTGGGATTATGCCGCAGGCTGTTTACCGAAACCAGCATGGAATAGAAAACCGTCAGCTCCCCAATGGAGGGGATGCGGCTCTGCTGCACCAGCGTGATCTTATTGGGGTCCAGACCAACGGACAGGTTATCCATCGCCACCTCGTAGATGCTGTGCTCCAGCAGCTCAGGGTGCTCAAAGTGGGTGGTCAAGGCCTGGATATCAGCCAGCAGAATAAAGCTCTCGTACTCATCCTGCAGTCTTACGCGGTTCTGCAGGCTGCCCACATAGTGGCCCAGGTGCAGCTTGCCGGTGGTACGGTCGCCGGTCAGGATTCTCTTCTTTTCGGACATGGTGGTTCTTCCCCTCTCATTTTCAAGTGGTTCTGCCCTTTATCATAGCAGGGTACGGCACCTTTTGCAATGTATTTTTGCGTCCCACTTTCCCCTCATTTGTACGCGGGCCAAAAATCCGGGTCTCGGATTGGGCCGGTTCCTGCAATGTGCCTTCGCGCTCCACCTGCCTTTTGCAGCGCCAAGATACCGCGCCTATTTTATAGTGAGAAAAAGGTCTATTTCCAGACTGGGCAAATCGCTGCAAGGTACAGGCTTGGGCCGCAGGCCAAGCCGCCCTCCGGGCGGCTTTCGCGGGCTTCGCCCGCGGCGGCGATGCTGCGCATCGCCGGGCCTGCGGCCCCTCCCCATCCCACAAGCTCTCCCCAGGAAATATCCACACCTCACAGACCCCTGCAAACCCATCCAGCACAAGGTATCCGCAGCACGCAAAAGCCCCTCCCCTTACCGGGGAGGAGCTTCTGATTACGGGTTTAGCCCCATACATTGGGCTGCTGGTGGTTGGGATTATAGGTGACGGAAACAGGGCCCATCTCCTCGCCCGGGCGCAGCAGGCGCGCCATTACCACAAAGCGCTGGTTATCGGTATTGCCGTAGTAACGGGTGCAGGTGGAAAGGGTCAGCAGCTTATCGCTGGAGTTGACATCCACACCAAAATTGTGGCGGGAGCGGCTCTGCGCGCCGCTGATCACACCGTCAATATTACCCTCGGCATTGATATACCAATCGCTGCCCTCGGTGTAGAAGCAGGCAAAGATAACAAACGCCATTTCCTCACTGGGGGTGGAATAGTAGATGTAGGGATACTGCTCCGCCCAGCTGGTGTAGTGGTAGCTCAGCAGCGATTCAAACATCTGCTGGCCGACATAGTAGGTGGAAGGGGCGGCGTTCCAGCGGCAGTTCTTCCAGTTGTGCCCATAGATGACATTGTTGCTGGAAAGGCTGTCGCCGCTGCCAAAGCGAGTCGCGGTCTGGGTCCACAGCACACCGTAGTAGCTCTGGCCGCGGTCCAGGCCGCGGTGCAGGTAGTAGTGGTCCTCGCTGGCATTCTGCAGCACCGGGTAATTGATGTTGGTGCCGGGGATCTTAAGCCAGGCCTTCACATCGCTGTTCAGTGACTGGTAGTAGCTCAGGTTGGAAGCACCGGTATTGCCGGTATAAACGCTGGCCTTAAAGTTCCCGCCGGTTTTGGTGGCGGCAAGAGCCCGGCCACCGCTGCTCAGCTTTCCTCCGTTGCTGGGCAGCTCGGTGCTGTCATTGGTGGAGGTGTTGGTGGTCTGGGCAGCCTTGGCCGCGGCCGCCTTGGCGGCTTCCTCAGCGGCTTTTTTCAGGGCGGCTTCAGCCTCTTCGCTGGCTTCAGTCACATAGGCAGCTAGGTTCGCTTCCGCGGCAGTACGGCTTTCCCGCAGGGCCTGCCGGGCGCTTTCCTGCTGCGCCTGCTGCAGATCGGCGGCCGTAGCCAGCGCATCCGCAAGGGCGGTATTGGCCCGGGCGGTCACTACGCCGTTTACCCCCACACCGATGACCGCGCACATCGCGGCTGCGGCTACTGCGGCAGTCACTCTTCTGCGGCGATATTTCTTGGCCCGCTGGGCTTTGTTTTCTTTGGTGGTTTCTGCCATAATGTTCTCCTTCTTCTCGGGTTTGTTGCCGGTTCCCGGCAGGTATGCCGGTTTATGGAGCCAGTATAGCATATTTTTTCCGCTTTGCAAAGGGCTTTCCTGTATTGGCTGCATTTCCCTGCACTGGGTTTCCGCAAGGTGCCAGTTCGGGCCGCAGACCGCTCCGGCTGCGCCGGAGCCAGCGGGCTCCGCCCGCTGAAATCGTCCTCCGGACGATTTGGCCTACGGCCCGCCCCCGGGCGTACCCCGCGGCAAAAACTAAAGCACCCATCCCGGGGGACAGGTGCTTTGATTTTGCTTTCTTCGGTACCTCAGTATTCCTTCATCGGCTCGCCATCTAGCCCGGCAGCGATCTTCTTTTCCGTATCCTCCAGCATCTCCTGCCGCAGCGCCGTCAGGTAGGGGGAAAAGGCCGCCTTATCCCAGCCGTAGGTGCGGTTCAGTTCGTACTCATCCGGAATCCAAGTGGAAAGCGGCGACTCATTGTGCTGGATCACCGCCTCAAAATTATCAATGGCCTTGTAAATTTTCGCTTCGGTGGTCTCCCGCGCCGCCATCTCCTCATACAGGGCACGCATCTCCGCGGCATAGGGCTGCGGCAAAGATGCTACCCAGTTATACAGCAGTTTTTCTTCGGTCGTCTCATTCTCCTCCGTTTTACGGAAGGAAGGAATATCCCCCGTAAACGATTCGCCCAGGTCATGGATGAGCAGCATCTTAATCACCTTATCCATATCCGCTTCCGGGAATTTGTCCCGCAGGAAATAGGCCATCAGCGCCGCGCGCCAGCTGTGCTCCGCCACACTTTCGTGCCGGCCCCCTACGGTATAGCAGTGCCGGGTGGTGTCCTTCAGCCGGTCCGCCACCGCCAGCGCGTCCAGTAGTTCCCTCGGTTCCATCGTGATGTCCTCCTTTTCTTATAGCAGCTTTTCGTACAATCTAAACCATTTCAGCCCGTATGCCCCATAGCCCAGGTCCACGGTAGCAATATATCGGAACCCGCAGCTCTCGTACAGCTTTATCGCCGGGGTATTGATCTCGTGCACATCCAGCCGCAGGGCCCGCTTGCCCTGGGCCTTTGCCCACGCTTCCGCATATCCCAGCAGGGCCCGGCCCACCCCACCGCCGCGACAGTCTGGCCGCACCGCAAAGGTGTAGATCGTCAGCTGCTCCTGTTCCTGCAGCGGCAACTGCCAGGGGGCGCTGCGGGCGTTTCGTTCCTGTTCCTCCCGCAGCATCATCGTCCCCAGGATCTCTCCCGCCTCTTCCGTCACAAAGAGCTCCCCGGCGGCCTCGCCCATTTCGGCGTCCCGCCGGGTAGGATAATCCCCCTTGGCCCAGCCGGGGTAGTTTTCTCCCGCCTCCAGCGTATCACACACGGCATCGTACAGTGCCGCCACCGCCGCGATGTCCTCTTCTTTTGCTTTTCTTATCTGCATTTTGGTTCCTTTCCGGGTCTTTTTTCTCCATTGTAGCCGTTTCGCCGCCCCGCCGCAAGTCCCTTTTGCGCCGTACTGCTTGCTACTTTCCCGCAAATTCGCTATAATAAAGTTAAGGATCTAACGCCTTTTTCACTCTGCAAAAGGCATGGGCACCGGGCCGCAGGCCAAACCGTCCTCCGGACGGTTTCAGCGGGCTGCGCCCGCTGCGGCGGCTCCGCCGCCGGGCCTGCGGCCCGGCACCAGCTCCCGCCTTCCCCCCAGTCCCTGCCAACCCATCCACGGAGGTCCTCCCCATGCGCGTCGCGTTCTATACCCTTGGCTGCAAGGTCAATCAATACGAAACTGAGGTGCTTTCCGCCCGCTTTGCCGCCGAAGGCTTTGATGTCGTCCCCGGGCACGCCCCCGGCTGCGATGTCTATGTGGTGGGCAGCTGCACCGTCACCGCCGAAGGCGACCGCAAGACCCGCCAGGCCGTCCGCCGCTTCCGTCGGGAAAATCCTGGCGCCATCGTGGTGCTCACCGGCTGCTACCCGCAGGCCTTCCCGCGGGAGGCCGCCGCCGTGCAGGAAGCCGATATCATCACCGGGGCACGCAACCGTGCCGCCCTGCCGCAGCTGGTCAAGGATTTTTCTCTCGATCACCAGCGCGTTGTCAATATCCCAAAGCACGAAAAAGGCGAGGATTTCGAGGCCTGCTCCGCCGCCGATTTTGGCGTGCGCACCCGCGCCTTTCTTAAAATACAGGACGGCTGCGATAACTGGTGCAGCTATTGCATCATCCCCGCCGCGCGCGGCCCCGTCCGCAGCAAGCCCATGCCGGAGCTGCAAAGCGAACTTCTCACCCTTGCGCGGAAGGGTTACCGTGAGATCGTCCTCACCGGCATCAATCTTTCCAATTACGGCAGGGAATGGGGGTTGCACCTCTCCGATGCCGTCTTGGCGGCAGCCGCCACCCCCGGCGTCGAGCGGGTCCGTCTCGGTTCCATCGAACCCGACCTCCTCACTCCGCAGGAAATTTACCGCCTGGCGGAGGGCTGCGGGGGCAAGCTCTGCCCGCAGTTCCATCTTTCGCTGCAAAGCGGCTGCGATGCCACCCTGCGCCGCATGAACCGTCACTACGATACCACCCAGTACCGCGCCGTGGCTGAAGCGGTGAGAAAGGCCTTTCCCGGAGCCGCCCTCACCACCGATATGATGGTGGGCTTTGCCGGCGAAACCGAAGTGGACCACCAGGAGTCTTTGCAATTTGCCCGGGAAATTGGTTTCGCCAAAATTCACGCCTTTGCGTACAGCCAGCGTCCCGGCACCCGCGCCGCCGCCATGCCGGATCAGGTCTCCCCGGCCGATAAAAAGCGCCGCTGCGCGGAACTTATCGCTGTGGCCGCCGAGCTGCGAAAAACCGCCCTCACCGCCATGCTGGGGCAAACCCAGCTGGTACTGTTCGAAAGCCGCGGGCAGCAGGGCTGCACCGGCTACACCCCCAATTACACCCCCGTCACCGTCTGCGACCCCGCCGCCCACCCCGGCGACATCCGCCCGGTGCTGCTCACCGCCATCGCCCCCGATGCCGACAGCTGCGAGGGAATTCTCACCGACTGATTTTCGCCGCCTTTCCCGCAAGGTCTTATTTAGAATATCGTGCTCTCTTGCCGGAGCTGCTGACCAACCCACGAATAGTTGAAAGGAGCCCCCATGACCCTTCTCTACCTCATCACCGCTATCTTCACCATGCTGTCCCTCGTCCTCAGTGTCCGCCGGGTGCCCCGCGCTGTTACCGTGCTGCAGGCGGTCGCCTTTGCCTGCGCCGTTGCCCTGTTCATCCATTACCTCGCTAAATAATAAAGGAGTCCCCATGCTGTTCCGTCCCGCCGCCGAATCTGATTTAGACGCCATTGAGCGCCACTATACCGAACTGCTCACCCACGAAGCCGAAACCGGCCGCAGCACCACCAATTGGTCCCTGGGGGTCTACCCCACCCGCCAAACCGCCGCCGCGGCCCTGGCCGCCGGCACGCTGTGGGTGCTGGAGCGGGAGGGCGAACCCGTCGCCAGCGTCATTCTCAATCATCACCAGGATGATTTCTATGCCACCATTGGTTGGCAGTATCCCGCCCCGCCGGAGCAAGTGCTTGTGGTCCATACCCTCTGCATCCCGCCCCGGTATGCCGGGCAGGGCTTTGGCCGGGAGTGCGTCTCCCGCATCAAGCAGCAGGCCGCCACCATGGGCTGCGCCGTCATCCGGCTGGATACCTGGGCCGGCAATATTCCCGCCGCCACCCTGTACCAGAAAAACGGTTTCTCGCTTTGCGGGCGCGCCCAGGTGCTTTTTCAGGGCAAAATACCGGAGGAGCTTGTTTTCCTCGAATACCGCTGCCCACCCAGCGCCGATCCCCCGGCGGTCTGCGGCGACTAAAAATGGGCCCTGACCGCGTCGCGTGCCTTGACAGGCATCAGCCCGCCTTCACCGGGCATAAGCCTGCCTGCGGCCCCCTCCTTGTCATTTTCCCATTTTTATCTGCCGCCCCGCCAATCTCACTTGCTTTGGAGAAAAAAACATGTCCATTCTCATCGATAGCGTCACCCCGCATACTCCCGCCGCCAAAGCCGGCATCCGGGCCGGCGACCGCCTGGTCGCCGTCAACGGCAATCTCATCCACGATGTGCTGGATTACCGCTTTTATATGATCGATACTGCCCTCACCGTCGAAGTGGAACGGGACAGCAAGCCGCTCACCTTTCACATCAAAAAAGAGGAGTACGACGAGCTGGGGCTGGAATTTACCGATTACCTCATGGATCGCCAGCACCACTGCGCCAATAAGTGCGTTTTCTGCTTCGTCGATCAGCTGCCCAAGGGCATGCGCGAAACCCTCTACTTTAAGGATGACGACAGCCGCATGAGCTTCCTGTTCGGCAGCTATGTCACCCTCACCAATATGACCGATGAGGACATCGCCCGCATCATCAAAATGCACATCAGCCCCATCAATATCTCGGTCCACGCCACCAATCCGGAGCTGCGGGTGGAGCTGATGAAAAACCCCCGCAGCGGCGAGGTGCTCAAGTATATCCCCCAGCTGGCCGCGCACCACATCCGCATCAATGCCCAAATCGTTGTCTGCCCCGGCCTCAATGACGGCGAGGAGCTGCGCCGCAGCCTGTGGGATCTGGGTCAGTACGCCCCGGAGGTGCAAAGCATCGCCTTAGTACCCGTCGGGCTCACCGGCCATCGGGAGGGCCTTTATCCTCTGCGCATGATGACCCCCGAGGAAGCCGCCGACTGCATCCGCATCGCCGATGAATTCGGGGAAGAGATGCTGCGCCGCCACGGCAGCCGCATCGCCTTCTGCGCCGATGAACTCTACCTCATCGCCGGGCTGCCCCTGCCGGATTACAGCTACTACGAGGACTTTGACCAGCTGGGCAACGGCGTGGGCACCACCGCCCTTTTGCGGGATGAATTCGCCTCCGCCCTTTCCATGGAAGACGGCGATGAGGAGAAAAGTCACTTCTCCCTTGCCACCGGCGAAGCCGCCGCCCCCCTCCTGCGGGAGCTTTTGGAAACCGCAAAGGATAAATTCCCCCACCGGCAGCTTACCGTCTACGGCGTGCCCAATATCACCTTCGGCGGCGGCGTCAATGTCACCGGCCTTGTCTGCGGCCGGGATATCATCGAATATCTCCGGGATAAACCCCTCTACCAGGGCCTTATCCTCCCGGAGATCATGCTGCGGGACGAAAAGGATAAGTTCCTCGATGACACCACCCCCTACGATGTCGCCGCAGCACTGCAAACCACCGTTCATGTGGCCGGCATGGATGGCGCTGATCTCTTAGACGCCCTGCTGGGGCTGACGCCGCCCCTCGCCTGATTCCTGCAAGCCGCAGGATACGGGCCGCAGGCCAATCCGTCCTCTGGACGGATTCTGCGGACTGTGTCCGCAGCGGCGGCTCCGCCGCCGGGCCTGCGGCCCGCCCCCCCCCCCGCGCCATCCACTGCACCACCCCATCACCCCGCCCAAGGAGGTCCCCCCATGATCCGTTTTGCCACCATCGGCTCCGGCCATATCGTCGAACAGTTCCTCACCGAAGCCCAAAAGCACCCCGAATTCACCCTCACCGCCGTCTATTCCCGCACCGCAGAGCGCGCCGCCGAATTCGCCGCCCGGTGGGAAGCCCCCCTCACCTTCACCGACCTGAATCAGCTGGCCGCCTGCGGCGAGGTCGATGCCGTCTACATCGCCAGCCCCAATCTCTGCCACGCCGAGCAGGCCATGACGCTGATGAAAGCCGGCAAGCACATCCTGTGCGAAAAACCCATGGCCACCACCTACATCGATTGCGACGGCATGGTGCTGCAGGCGCACAATAGCCATGTCATCCTGCTGGAGGGCATGCGCACCCTGTTCGCCCCCGGCTTCGCCCGGCTGCACCAGCTCATCCCGGAGATCGGCACCCTGCGCCGCATCACCGCGGGCTACTGCCAGTATTCCAGCCGGTACGATAGCTACCTGGCCGGCGGCCGCCCCAATGCCTTCGATCCCCGCCTGAATAACGCCGCCGTCGCCGATCTCGGTGTCTACTGCATCGCCCCCACCATCGCCATGGCCGGCGAACCCCAAAAGCTCCTCTCCTGCTGCAATAAGCTCGGTGAATTTGAAGCGCAGGGCAGCGCCATAGCGCAGTACCCCACCTTCCTGGCGGATTGGCGCTGGAGCAAAATCGCCGATAGCCCCCTCCCCTCCGCCATCGAGGGCGAAAAGGGCGCCATCCTCATCGGCAAATGGGATACCATGTCCCCCCTCACCCTGTGTCTGCGTGGCCAGGAGCCGAAGCCCATCCCCATCGAGGATGAAACCTCCCCCCTCTACGCCGAGCTGGATGCCTTCATCAGCATGATCAAGCGCCGCGGCGGCAATGAGGGCTACCTCTCCATCTCGCTGGCCACCTGCCGCGTGCTGGATGAGATCGCCAAGCAGAATAAGATCACCTTCCGCCAAACCTGCTGGAACATGGTCGTCCACCGGGATGACTGACCCCACGCAAAAAGCTCCCCTTTCGGGGAGCTCTTTTTTTGCCTTATGGCGGGCACCGCACACAAATGCCCGTTCGCTTTAGTTCAGTTTATTTCTTGCGGATGACCGCAGCAGCGCCCAGCAGGGAAACCACCGCCATGGCCGCAGCCACGCCCACAAAGTCATTGGCGCCGGTGCCGGGGTTCTTGGTGTTATCGGTGCTGGGGGTGGTAGTGGTGCTACCGCCCTCGCTGGGCACGATGATGGTAATAGTACCGGGAACGGTGTAGGATTTTTCGGGGGCAACTTCATTACCGTTAACGGTGAGGTTGCCATTCGATTCGTTTTTAACGGTTACACCGGGCTTAACAGTAAGGCTGGTGCCATTTTCGGCCTTCTTTACGGTAAAGGTGCCGCTGGTCGCATTTTCAACGGCATTTTTAGCAGTACCACCAACATAGTAGGCGCCGTTATTTTCTACAACGAGAGTGTCACCGGCATATTCAGTAACATCGGAATTAAAGCTGCCGCCCATAACACCAAGGGAAGAACCGTCCTTTGGTTCAGCTTTACAAACCATACCTTCAAAGTTGCCGCCATTTACTATAATACCAACCTGCTTGGTCGCCTCTTCAGGGTTTTTCTGCGGGTTGCTCTCAAGAAGTGCCGCTGTACCTTTGAATGTGCCTCCATTGATTTCTACATGAATGGGCAGCTTGGTTGTGTGCTGGATAACAGCAAGTGCCACATTGTCGGAAGTCGATCCATTCCCATTTGCATTTGTTGTAACGCTTCCATTGCCTCCGGTAACATTACAGTTGTTTAGGGTCAAGCTACCGGCGCGAATTTCGATGCCGGTGCAGTTGCTTGTTACAGAACCGCCATTAATTGTGGTGTCGGCCGCGCCCGCAAGATACATGCCATCACCTGTACCGGACAGAGCCACATTCGTAAGAGCAATCTTTACATTAGCATTAATAGTACCATTAACATAAAGCCCAACACCAGCGTCGCCGTTGGTATCATTTTTGCCCATCAGCGTTGCATTTTCTGCATTGAAAACCATACCATAGTTATTTCCCTTGTTCTGGTCAATAAACATTCCAGCCCAGCCCTCAAGGGTAACACCATTATTAACATTAACAACACTGTAGTTTTCAGATCCGGCAGGGCCGCCCGTCATAATAATTGGTGCAAGATAAGCGGCTGCTTCCTTGATGCTTCCGCTGCCGTTAACGGTAAATGTTGCATTATTTACATAGAAGAACTTTCCTAATGTCGAAATGGTAACATTGTGACCACCCAGATCCAGAGTGATATTCTTCCCGTCACTAATTATAATCTTATTATTTACAACTGCATCGTTCAGCAGAGTAATTGTAGTGGCATCAGTAGTTGCAACAGCAGTAAATGCATCTTCGAGGGTAGCATATTCCGTAGTACCGATCTTGGCTACATTTGTACCCTCCGCCATCGCCATGACGGGCAGCATTACAGCCACCATAAGCAGGGCCAGCGCTATGCTTATTATTTTTTTCACGTCAATCTCTCCTTTTTGTTTTTTGTTTTTTGCCCGCAGGGAGGGGGTCGTGTTTGTGTGCAAACACGAGGAAGCCCCATGGGGCTTCGGACACACCCATTTTAGCACCATTTTGTCCGCAGTGCCAGTACCATTGTGCTTTTTTCTGTATAAATTTCCCCCTCATTTTTGTGCATTATTCAATCTTTGGTACACATCCTGCAAAAAAAACGCCCCCGAAAGCCGCAGCCTTCGGGGGATTTTCCTAACTTTTCGGTTATTCCTCTACCTTGATAACCTCTACGCCCTTGTAGTAGCCGCAGGCGGGGCATACGCGGTGGGGCAGCTTAAAGGAGCCGCACTGGGTGCAGCGGCACATAGCGGGAGCTTCCAGCTTCCACACATTGCTGCGTCTTTTGTTCTTTCTTGCTTTCGAGCTTTTTCTCTTCGGTACTGCCATCTTGTTTTTCCTCCTACGCTTATTTCACTTTGTTTTTGTCAGAATATCAGTTTTCCAGCAGCCTGCGCAGTACATCCATCCGGGGGTCGCCGCTGTCCTCACGGCAGCCGCACGGGCCCTCGTTCAGGTTCTTGCCGCAGGTCGGGCACAGCCCCCTGCAGTCCTCCCGGCACAGGTAGCGCTGGGGCAGCTCCGGCAGGATGTCGTTGGTAGCAAGCTCCTCGAGCTCTACGCATCCATTCTCGGCCACCAAAAAGGTCTCGTCGTCTTCCCCGTTCACCTCCCGCACCACGGTGTGGCTCACGGTTCGGTCCACGGGCAGCTCCAGCGGAGCCAGGCAGCGGTCGCACAGCACATGCAGTGTAAACCGGTAGGTGCAATCGAGTGTAACTACACCGGCACGGTTCACCGCCTTGGCGGTCACATTTACAGGCGCCGTAAATAGGGGCCGGCCTGCGTGTTTTACGGTTGTCAGGTCCACATCCGCCGTTACCACATCGGCTTCTCCCGGCAGTTCCAGTACACGGTTCAGGTCCAGCTTCACGGTGCCTCTCTCCTTTTCTTCGGGGAGATCCCCGCTGCGTTTAGGGGTCGCCGTCCTTTGGGGTAAAAGGGCGCACTGCTCCCTCCCTTGGACGGACACAAAAATATTATAGGGACTTCGCTCCCCCTTGTCAAGCCTTGGTTTGCATTTTCCCCCGGATTTCCGCGCTTTTTTGCATCAGCGGCACCCCCGGCGGCCATACTTTTGTCAGCTGGGCCACCCGGTGCCGCAGCCGGGCGACCCGCAGGGCCGGCGGCGTGCCGCCGCCGTGGCGGCCTTCGGCCGCCCAAAGCCGCCC
>OIXA01000317.1_pt1 | contig 71622 bp, 59 predicted proteins | sample 1587721 | NCBI WGS metagenome assembly OIXA01 (sample SAMEA3888900, study PRJEB22519) | human gut metagenome | biome: human gut; feature: human-associated habitat; material: faeces | place: Denmark | collected 2013 | reverse complement strand
TGCCGCCAACCACACAATCCCTCCGCCACCCTCTTACGAGGGCTATCCACTTTGCTCCAAGGATAAAAACCACTCGCCGTTTCACGGCGAAAAACCCCTTGATGATAAAATGAATTCTTGGTAAAATGCAGTATTACAATTATGGGCGGACGTGAAGTATCACGACCGACCCTCTCCGAGGCTCATATTGTGTGCGCATCGCTATCACCAAGCTACGCTCAATCGCTTTGCGATTATCGTTTGCATGGTGTTTTGAATCATTTGGCATCTCCGATGCCTGTCTCAGTTGTTGTTTTAGTTTCCCCCATGGATTTTCCATTGAACCATAATCAGTCGTTTCCAACGGCCACAAGCCTCCACAAAGTCTTTACTTCAGTCACTATAGTTTTTCCAGTGCTTTCGCCTTTGGCACGCAATCCAATGCGTTGATACATTGCTAATTGCATTGAAACATGCCGGAGGCATGTCCCTACGTTATGATGCAATTTGTGCGCCCGCCTATTGTGGCTGACATAAATCATCGCATCTGCGATGCCTGTCTCAAAGGGTTGTTTCAGTTTCCCCAGTATTTATTCACAGAACCCTCTGGTTTGGGTTAAAAGATAAACAAAATTCATTCTTCTAAAAATCAGAAATACTACAAGTCGTAATGACCGATTTGGGTTTAAAGGATTACTTATTATACATTTTCTTTGTCATGCACACTATTTTCCTCACTAAACGCCTTTATCTCATCAGCAAGGACTTTCTGTAATTTATCTTTTGGTACTATCAGTTGATAGTCTGCCACTCCGATTGGTTTTCCCATATCTTCAAGGGCAAGTTCTACCTCTATACGGTCTTTCTCCGCACAAAGAATGATGCCAATGGAGCGATTCTCATCCGCACCACGTTCAAGACGGTCGAGCAGAGACAGATAATAGTTCATCTTTCCTGCATACTCAGGTTTGAAAGCACCTATCTTCAAGTCAACAGCCACAAGGCAGCGCAGTCCACGATGGAAAAACAGCATATCAACCTTGCTCTCTTTGCCATTGTATTCCAGCACATGCTGGTTTCCGATGAATGTAAAGCCACTGCCGAGTTCCATAAGGAAACGGGTGATAGTTTTTACAAGGCGATTTTCAAGTTCAAGTTCCAAGATAGGACTTGTTACTCCCAAGAAGCCGAGATTGTAGGTGCTGCTAAACACCTCGTTGGCATACTGCGCTTGTTGTGCAGGAAGAGTGCGTTCGAAATTGTTGTCTACCCGTGCCAATGCCTGTGTCTCATACATATTGAGTTTGATGGCATTGAGCAACAAGTCGCGATTCCAACCTTTGGTTATGGTTTCCTGCGCATAATATAGCGTGGTTTCATCATTAAATCCCTTGCTCAACAGCAGCAGATTGTGCGACCACGGCAAAAGTGCTACGGAGCGTAGCACTTTTTCATCATGCCCAGCATAACGCTCATAAAATTTCTTCATGTTCCAAAGTTGACGTGGCGAAACACCCATCTTCGGATAGCGCTCCTTTAGGTCAGCCGACAATCGTTTAACCATGCTGTCGCCATATCCGCTTTCAATTTTGCGTTCATGAAGCATCTGACCAATCTCCCAATAGGCAGTGGACACATACCCATTAACATGCTTAGCAATTTCTGTTCGTGCATGCTCAATTACTGCAACGGCATGTCGCAGAATTTCGGTATAATCGTCACTTCCTATTTGAAGTTGTCCGTTGTTAGTATTATCTGTTGCCATAGTAAATCTGTCAATGTTTTTCTTTCCGAAGATTGTCAGCAACTACTATTTCAAGCAGTTTCGCAATCATCTTGAGATTTCATTGTATTGCAATGTACAAAGATACGCAATCCAATCCGAAAGCCACAAGTTTACATCTAAAATTTATTTTTTCATTAGCGCATAAAAAAATCCTGGCTGCTTTTTTTGAACAGTCAGGATTTTTGGTTTGGGGGTGCGCCTGAAAGGACTCGAACCTTCACGCCTTGCGACACTAGATCCTAAGTCTAGCGCGTCTACCAATTCCGCCACAAGCGCATATGATGTGGGTGCAAAGGTACAACTTTTTTTTGGGGTTTACGGCAAGAATACTATAATTTTTTCCCTTGATTGTGTAATTTTAGTTTGCCTTTTTGTTATAACTTTGCATTGGTAAAAGAACTAAACTATCTCTATTCTATATGTCAATAGTGAAATGTAATGTGCCTGTGGTGGGAATGGCGTGCGCAGCCTGTGCGGCGAACATCGAGCGACGCTTGCGACAGCTTGACGGCGTGCGCTATGCGTCGGTGTCGCTCCCACTGAGAATGGCGCAAATAGAATACGACGACGATGCGATTTCGCTTGCAGAAATCAATCGGGAAATCAACGAAATTGGGTTCAACCTGCTGATTGAGCCTCACACCGACGTTGAACAAGTGGAAAAGAAGCACTACGGCGCACTGGCAAGGCGTGTGGCTTTGGCTTGGGCAATAGCGGTGCTCACAATGGCTGTGTCGATGAATTGGATTCCCCTCCCCCAGCCCCTCAATGGATATGTGGCGATGGCTCTTGCGGCTATCGGTATGGTGACGTGTGGTGCGAAGTTCTATAAAAATGCCTTTGGCCAACTCCGCCATGGCGGTGCTGGCATGGACACTTTAGTGGCACTCAGCACAGGCATCACTTTTGCGTTCAGCGCATTTAATGTGGTGGCTGGCGATGCCGTGTGGAGCACACGAGGCATTGCGTGGCACACCTATTTCGACTCAGCGATGATGATTATCGCCTTCGTGCTCACAGGCCGACTGCTTGAAGAAAAGGCAAGACGAGGAACAGCAAGCAGCATTCGCAAACTGATGGGACTTGCGCCAATGACGGCAAGAATTGTAAGCAAAGACGACGACGGCGTGGAGCAACTGACCGATGTGCCCATCGCCACAATTAAAATCGGCGACTTGATAGAAGTGCGCGCAGGCGAGAAAATGCCTGTTGACGGCAAGGTGACATTCGCCACCAGTTTCATGAAAGAAGATGGCGCATACGTTGACGAGTCGATGATTACCGGCGAACCCCTGCCAAGCGAGAAGCAAAAAGGTGCAATGGTGATGGCTGGCACCATGCTCAGCCAAGGACGATTGCGATTCCGCGCGCGTCAGGTGGGTGAAGACACTGCCCTTGCGCAAATCGTGAAGATGGTGCGTGAGGCGCAAGGCTCAAAAGCGCCAGTGCAGCGCACTGTGGACCGTGCGGCACTGATATTTGTGCCAGTGGTGGCGTGCGTGGCGGTGCTCACATTTGTGGCATGGGTGGTGTTTGGTGGATTTGACTGTGTGCCACAAGGCATTATCAGCGCAGTGGCGGTGCTCGTGGTGGCTTGTCCTTGCGCCATGGGATTGGCAACTCCCACGGCTCTGATGGTGGGCATCGGAAAAGCCGCAGAGAAAGGCATTCTCATCAAAGACGCTACGGCACTGGAGCAACTGCGCCGCATCGACACGATGGTGGTGGATAAAACCGGCACCATCACCATTCCCAACCCGAATGTGGATTTCACTAAAACGAGCAGTATGCCCCTCGAAGAAAGGGAAACAATAAAACCCAACGCCGCCAAGGCTATGACAATGCTGACAGACGAAGGCATTGAGGTGCACATGATGAGTGGCGACACGCCTGAGGCAACCGCCTATTGGGCGAAAAAGGCTGGCATCGCGCACTATATGAGCAAGGCTTTGCCACAAGACAAAGAAAATTTGGTGCGCACTTTGCAAGAGCAAGGGCACAAGGTGGCAATGGTGGGCGACGGCATCAACGACACACAGGCACTGGCTTTAGCAGATGTGAGCATAGCCATGGGCAAAGGCACCGATGTGGCAATGGACGTGGCGCAAATCACACTCATGACCGACGATTTGAAAGTGCTGCCCGAAGCCGTGGCAATGAGCCGACGCACGGTGAAGATGATTTACCAAAATCTGTTTTGGGCATTTATCTACAACATTGTGTGCATTCCGCTGGCGGCTGGCTTGCTACACTTGTTTGGATCCGACTTCCAAATCACGCCCATGTGGGCAAGTGCGCTGATGGCATTTTCAAGCATCAGTGTGGTATTGAACAGTTTACGATTAAAATATGCAATATGAAAAAGGAATTTAAAATTACAGGTATGCGGTGCAACAACTGCCGCACAAATGTGGAACGCGCCATTAAGGCGGTGGAAGGCGTGGAACGCGCCATAGTGACCCTCGAACCAGGGAAAGCCGAAGTTGAGGGAAATTTCAATGAAGAGGCTGTGGTCGATGCCATAGAAAACCTCGGATTTGTGGTGGAATAAGGGAAATTTTCGGGAATTTGGGCGGTTTTTAGTTAAACCGTGTTAAATTTCCGATTTTTATGCCGAAAAAGTATGTTATATAACATAAAAGTTATACCTTTGCATCGGTTTTTCATGGTATTAGTTTTTAAGGTTATGAAATATTTGGCGTCGTGACGACGGTGTTTATTTCATTTTGTTTAAGGTTTATGTTAATGGTATTAGAAGGTTAATTAGTTAAGCAATCCCTGATAGTGATATCTGGGATTTTTTTTGCTCCTTTCAAAAGTCCCCCAAAAAGGTTCAAAAAGCAAGATATTTCTTATTTTTATCCACCTTTTGATATGAAAAAATTCCGAATTTATTTTAATGATGAATATTTTTTCATAACTTTGCGTCAATCCAACAATCCAAACTCAACTAATTAACGCTCATTGCTCTATTTTACAGTTTGCTATTTATTGATTGTAGGGATTCTGCCAATTAGGAAACGTAAACTAATATTATTAACTTAACAATGAAAAAAACAATTATCCAACACTTTAGGGTTATTGCTTTGTGTGCCCTTTCTTTATCTGTGCTTTCGCCATTGGCATCTGCGCAGAAGTTTGAGGTGACAGAAGTGAAGCAAATTCCGGTAAGCGTAGAGGCTTATCACCCTGTGTTCGTTCCTGGCGATAACCAATTGCTCGTCAGCGAAGAAGATTATTATGGTTTAGGAGTGATCAATCTTAAAGACAACTCTTACAAATTCCTTGTGGAAGGGCGTGGAGCTGGTTACATGCCAGCTATCACAGCCGATGGCACATCGGTGGTGTGCCGTGACATCAACGAGGAAACCATGGCCCTTTCACTCAAAAATGTGAATCTCCAGACTGGCGCAGTAAGTGCTATTGCCGACAATCTCGACCACTTCAACCGCATCAACATTAATGCCGACGAGGTGGAAATGGGCATCGAAGGCGCAAAAGTGAACCGACGCGGTGTGAAACGCCAAGCCGCCAACAACATCTTCGTGACCGAGGAAGACCTCAAAGTGGTGGTTTACAACAATGGTGTGCGCACTGTGGTTGACCCTCTCTCAACTCCCGAACGCGATGTTAACTACTGTTGGAGCAGCCTTTCGCCCGACAAGCAACATTTGATGTTTGTGGCTGGCAACGATGCGTATGTGAGCAACCTCGACGGCTCGGGCTTGGTGAATCTTGGTCGACTGCACGCACCTGTGTGGCGCGACAACGAGTTTGTGGTGGGTATGGAAGACAAAGACGACGGCAACCGCTTCATCGCTTCCGAAATCGTGATTGTGGGCATCGACGGCAACAATCGCCAGCAACTCTCCACCACATCAAGCGAGATTAAGATGTACCCCTCAGTGAATGCAGATGGTACAAAAGTGGCTTACCACAGCACCGAGGGAAAGATTTATTTGATGACCATTAAAGAGAAGTAAGCCATGAGAAAGAGATTTTTTGCATCATTCATTGCCATAGTCGCATTGGCTATCACAGCAAGTGGCTACAGCAATTCAAGCAAGTGCTATATCAACCCTGGTCACGGCGGACACGATAGCGACGACCGCCCCACCGACCTCCCCACAGAATTAGGTTTCACAGGCAGTCAGCGCTTCTACGAGAGCGACGGAACGCTCGCCCGTGGTAAGTTTCTTAGCGCATTCTTGGAAAATGTGGGCGTATCCACCAAGATGTCGCGTACCACCAACTACAGTAGCGACGACTTGAACTTGAGTACCATCGCCGCTCAATCAAACAGTTACGGTGGCTACTTCATTTCGCTCCACTCCAACGGTGCCAACAACAGCGCCAACTATGTGATTTCGGAGTATTGCGGTACCCGCTCTTCAAATTCAACTGAAAAAGTTTCGGGTTCAAAGAAGTTTGCCTATACCGCTGCTGTTCAGCACGACAAAAATAGGTTGACCGATGTGACATACAGCACACCCCGCGCCATCAACGACTATGCGTTCAACGGCTGGAACCTTGGTGTGCTGCGCACCAACACCCAGGTGGGCTACCTTGTGGAATCGTGGTTCCACGACTACCGTCCCGAAACCCTGCGTATGAAGGGCGACGCCTACAACCGCTACCTCGCTTGGCAACTTGCCCGTGCCTACATGGAATATCCAAAAGGCAATGCCAGCGGCATCAAGGGCTGCGTGGTGGGCGATATTCGCAACACCAGCAAAGGTTGTGGTTACAGCAAATACACCCACCGCAACCGCGACAGTTATCTGGCTGTGAACGGCGCAAAGGTGGAACTGATCAACTCCAGCGGCACAGTGGTGCAAACCATGACCACCGACAACTGGCACAATGGCGTGTACGCATTCTTTGATGTGGCTGCCGGATCCTACACCGTGCGTGTGAGCAAAAGTGGCTACAAAACACAGACTGCAAGCGTGAGCGTGAGCAATGGTAACTCTTCTCTCAAGCGTTTCAACCTTGTGGAAGGTCAGAACACCGGCATCACCACATCACCAGTGAGCGTGGCACACGGCACCGTGTACATCGGCTCGCAAAGCACCAAAACCGTGAACGTGACCACCACTGGCTTCAGCACCGACGTGAGCGTGAGCGTGAGCGGCGCAGGCTTCACCGTGAACACTTCCACATTGAAGGCTGGCAACAGCAGTTTCACGGTCACATTCAAGCCTACCAAGACTGGTTACCACACTGGAATCGTAACCCTCAAGTCGGGTTCGTTCAGTGCCACCGTCACTCTGAGTGGCGAAGGCAAGAACCCACCTCTCACATTCACCGAAGGCTGGAACTTCAGCGAAAAGAGCGGCAAGAAAAACTCGCAATGGCTTAGTACATACAGCAAGGCGCGCAATATGGACTTCGGCGCAGGTAAACTCTATGTGGTGAATGCCGAAGATGGAAAAATCGCTGTGGTGAATGCTCAAACTGGCGAATTTATCAAAGACCTCGACATGACAGGCGTGAGCGGCGGCGCTCTCAAGGTAATCGATGTGAAATACTTCGACGGCAAGATTGTGGCATGTAACCTTGCCTCAAACGCTAACGACAACAGCAAAACGCTTAAAGTGTATGTTTGGGACAACGACGACGCAAAGCCTCGAGTATTGCTCAACACCACCAAATACGACGGCAAGGCGCGCATTGGCGACTGCATCGGCCTGAACGGCAATCTCACCAATGGCTACATCTTCTTCGCAGCGGGCAGTGCATCGGAACAGACCGAAGTAATCCGCTACAACATCGTAAATGGCACATGCAGTGGCGAACCTGGCGCTTTGACTCCTCTGAAAGAAGACGGCGACAATGGCGAACCTGTGAAACTCGGTCTTTCGCCCCGTGTGATACCAGAATCGCCTTTCAACTTCTGGGCTGTAGGCCAGCAGTATTACCCCACCAGTTTCAAGTATGGCAAGGTGTATTGCTCAATGAACCCCGCTGCACTCGGCAAGGTAGTGCATGGCAACGCTTTTGGCGCATTTGAATATCGTGGCACCACTTACGGAGTAGCCACCACCTATCAGAATGCCACTGGTGCCGAAACACTCACCCTCGGTAGAGCCGTGCTGGCCGACATCACCAACGGCTGGGCACAATGCGAGGCACTCGGCAGTTATCCAGCAGCCGGCATGGGTACCACACGCAACACCTCAATGTCGACCAGCGTGGCAACCCGCGTCAATGGCTCCGATGGTGTGGAAATGTGGGTGCTTATCCACAATCAGGGTATTGCTTACTATAAATACGGTAAAGTGCCAACCTACGACATCACCCCCGACACCACCACACGCGTAATGGTTTCCGAATCGAAAGTTGACATGGGCGCTATCGACTGGCAAACCACCAAGTCGCGCACCATCACCGTGACTGGCAACAACCTCAAGGGCGACATCAAACTCGCACTCTCTGGCGCAAACGCCTCACTGTTCTCGCTCAGCACCACCACTATTTCACAGTCGGCCGGTTCGGGCTATGTGACGATCAAATATGCTCCCGATGCAGTGGCTTCACACTCTGCCACACTCACCATCACCAGCCCTGGCATTGCCAAGATTGTAGTGCCTATCACTGGTTCGATGAAGGAAGAGCCTTCTGTAAAGGGCAACTTCCAGCGATTGGGTGGCATGTGGTACTACCACATTCCTGCTGGCGGCACTCACGAAGCAGAAAACCTGGTGGTTCTCAACAACTGCACCGAACAGCACGGACGCGCCATCACCGACCCACTGCTTGTGCGCTACCTCGTGGAACGCGGACAGGTTTGGTTCTGGGACTACACCACCCAAAAGACCAATGGCAGGGTGACGACAGCCAACATCGGATCTGACGGATATGTGGTGTGCCCAGCCAACTGCTACGCAATGCTCTTCCAAAACTCTGTTGAAAACGAGACTGAAGGTTCGGGCTACGACAATGCCGACAACAATATCATTGACTTCAGCAACATTGGCACTTACGGCACCGACACCGGCTCATCGTTCACTGGCGTAACCGACCTCAGAGGTCTCGGCTACTTCAAGAACATTGCCACTCTGAATCTCTCGCGCGCTAAATATGCCAACTATGCTTCATGCTCGAAACTCACCTCGGTTGACCTTTCGCAAAACACCAAACTCACCAACGTGAATTTGGCATACAACAGCCTCACGAGCATCGACCTCTCTGCCAACACCGCTCTCACAAGCGTGAATGTGGAGGGCAACGGTATCACCGTCAAGCCTCTTGAAACCACAGTGGGCGGCAACAAGACCTACTATTTGCCAATGAAGCAAATTGCCGGCATCATCGGTAACGGATTCAATGTGGCGGCTATGCAAACCGGCTCTCTCAAAGGCGGAGAACTCACCACCATCAATGGCGAATCGGCTATCAAATTTGTGGATGATGTGATTTACTACGACTACAACAACGGCTACAAAGGCACAGCGGTGAGCAAAACGTCGAAGTTCTTCCTCCGTGGCAAGGCATCTGAATCCTCAAAGAAGGGCGATGTGAACATGGACGGCTTTGTGGACGTGAACGACGTCACCACCCTCATCTCCAAGATTCTCGGACAAAATCCAAGTCCATTCAACGAAGCGGCAGGCGACATCGATGGTAACGGCACACACGATGTGAACGACGTTACAAGTATTATCGGCCTCATCGTCACCGAATAGCACTCAAGCATCAACCCTAATACACCAATATAGGCTGCCCCCACCCAGGAGCAGCCTATATTATTTTCACCCCCAGTATATTTCCACTGAACCGAAATTAGAGGTTAGTTAGAAATTAGAATTTGGAAATTTGTTTCTTGGGGATTTGGAAATCTGTAAGTATTATCCCTAATTTTGTATGAATAATTTATGTGAATCGTATAACTTTGCAGTGGAATTCAGACAAAATCATACGCTGATGAAACTGTTGATAAAAAATATGGTTTGCCCTCGTTGTATTGCGGCAGTGAAGGAAGTTCTTTCTTCGGAAGGTTTGACGGTGAAGTCGGTAAGTTTGGGCGACGCTGAGGTGGAGGAAGATTTGTCCAGCGATCAATGCCGCTCTGTGGCTGAAAAATTGCAGGGCATGGGCTTTGAGTTGCTCGACGACCCTCGGTCGCAACTGGTGGAGCGCATACGCATTGCCGTGCAGCAATGGGTGAGGATGGAAAAGGAGCGACCCAAGATGTCGGACTATCTCTCTCGCCAGTTAAATAAAGACTACAGCACCTTGAGCAAACTCTTTTCCGAGGTGCGGGGTGTGACCATCGAGCGGTTTGCCATCGTTCACCGCATAGAATACGCCAAGGAGCTGCTCTGCTACAGTCAACTTGCCACAAGCGAGATTGCTTACACGCTCGGATACAGTTCGCCGGCACACCTATCTTCGCAGTTCAAGCAAGTGACCGGTATGACACCCAAGGAGTTTCGGGCGATGGGGCAGCATGATAGAGTCAGTTTAGATGCGTTGTAAATATCCACAAGCCCTAATGACCGATTTGGGGTAAACGCAATAACCAAATTAGTTAGCAAGTATATAATATGAGAAAAACATTTTTAGGAGCCTTGGGATTTCTGTTGGTGTCGGCACAAACGTTTTGTGAAGGGCACAAAGAAAATCGACACCTCGGTTGACGAGTAGAAAGTGACCATCGTTTACGGCTAACAGCCATTAGCACACTCGCTAATTTTTTAGTGCTTTCGATATTTCACATCCGCCTATAATCGCAATATCACATTGAATATCAATCATTTGGCGCGGACGCGAAGTATCGCGTCCCTACCATGCAAAATCGTTTTGGGAGATTTGATACAACCTCCTTCCAAGAAATCATGTTATCATCAGGGGTTTTTCGCCGTGAAACGGCGAGCGGTTTTTATCCTTGGGGCAATGTGGTGAGCCCTCGTAAGAGGGTGGCGGAGGGATTGTGTGGTTGGCGGCATGGAAACTCGTTTCCAATGACGCAAAGCGCACAGTCGCACCGCCAAATGCGAAGCATTCCACATTGCTCCAAGGCTGTTTTTTATGTTTTTGTTTTTTATTCCATTGACGATTCGGCAACAAAGCATAATTTATCCCCACAAATTTTCCACTGAACCCTTATTAGTCAACCATTATGCGATGGGTGAGGGCACAACAAAAGCCACGGCTGTAATTTGCTACGAGCCGTGGCTTTGTATTTTCTTTTGAGGATTATTTGGCTTCTTCGTTAGAAGTCAAGACCGTCTTTTTCCTTTGCTGTGTTGCGGAAATAGAGTTTGCCATCTTTAAACTCCTGAGTTGCGATGAGAGTTGGCTTTGGAAGTTTTTCGTAGTAGCGAGAAATCTCGATTTGCTCGCGGTTTTCAGAAATTTCTTCCAAGTTGTCGCTCATTGATGCGAACTCTTGAAGTTTCTTTTCCAAATCGCTCTTCATTTCTGCGGCTATTTGGTTGGCACGTTTGCTGATTACGGTAATACTCTCATAGATGTTGCCAGTAGGCTTAGCAAGTTCAATGAGGTCGTTTACAGTAGTTGTCTGCGGTGCGTTTGTCTTTTTGTAATCCATTGTAATTGAATCTTATATTGAATTATTTATTTCTTATTTATCGTTCACGTGTTTGCTTGCAATCTTGAAGATATTGTCTGCTTCCTTGCGGTTTTGGCTGTCGGGATAGTCGTTGATGAATGAGTAGTATTCATCGATTACCGTGTTGAAGCGTTCTTCCTTCTTCTCATCCACACTCTCGCTGGCTTCATTGAAGCGAGCTTTGAGGATAAGGAATTCAAGCTGTTCTTTATATTTGCTGTAAGGATAGTCCTTAATTGCATTCTTAGCTGTGATTACGCAACTTTCATAGTTGTTGCCCATATAGTTGCCCAAGTTGAAGTAGAGTGTAGCGTTTTGCAGCTGTTTCAGCACCAACTTGTCTTGAAGTTCAAAAATGGCATTCTGTGCAATCGACACTTTGTCGCTCTTTGGGAAATAGTCGAGAAACGCCTGAAGTTCCTCAATAGCCTTCACTGTTTCGCTTTGGTCGAGCTGTGGGTCGGGCGAATCGAGGTAATAGCCATAGCCAGAGTAGAAGCGAGCAAGCTCGGTGTATCGTCCTTTTGGATATTGAGAGTAATACTGCTTGAAATACGAACCAGAATTGAGGTAGTCCTTGTTTTCGTAGTAGCTCAAGCCAAGCAGATAAAGTGCTTCTTCGGCTTTTGGAGTGCCACGGAAAACGCTGTGCACATCTTCCAAAAGAGTATAGGCTTGAGTGTACTTCTTTTGCTCGAATGCTCGTTTGGCAAACTCGAATTTGTAATTATAATCTGTGCTCTTGAGGGCTTTGTTGTATTCACCACAACTTGTGAGCAGTGCAGCAGCACATAATATTGTTACTATTTTACCAGTCATTGGCTATATTTAAAAGCGTTTTTGTTCTAAACTGCAAAATTACTCATTATTTACAAGAAAACAAGCGCAAAAACTTAAAAAACTGCTAAAATTGATAGTAAAAGTTGCTAACTATGCTTAAATCCCCGAAAATACAGCCTTTTTTCGTAAATTTGCACTGAATATGAAAGATAAACGAAGAGTAATCGAATTGCTTGCACCGGCTCGCGATGCAAGCGTTGCTATTGATGCCATATTGCACGGAGCAGACGCCGTGTATATGGGAGCAAAAAGCCACGGCGCTCGTGCGGCGGCTGGTAATTCCACCGCCGACATTGCCCGTGTGGCAGAGTTTGCGCATCAATATGGCGCACGCGTTTACGTGACGGTCAACACGCTTGTCTACGACGACGAAATCCGCTGTGTGGAACGCTTGATTCACGAGCTGTACGAGGCGGGTGTCGATGCACTGATCATTCAGGATTTGGGCATTCTGCGCATGAACATTCCACCCATTGCGCTCCATGCAAGCACCCAGTGCGACCTGCGCACGCCAGAAAAAGCGAAGTTCCTTGAAAGTATGGGATTCTCACAACTGGTGATGGCAAGGGAACTCACACTAAGCGAAATCAACGCCATTCACACCACTGTGCCCAACACCCCACTTGAGGCGTTTGTGCATGGGGCTTTGTGCGTAAGCTATAGCGGGCGATGCCAAGTGAGCCAGTGCCTGAAAGATAGAAGTGCAAATAGGGGAGAGTGCGCCCAAATTTGCCGCTTGCCGTTTGATTTGCTCGATGCCGACGGTAATGTGCTGGAAAAGAACAAGCACCTTCTTTCGCTGCGAGATTACAACGCAAGCGAAAACTTGGAAGCGATGCTTGAAGTCGGGGTTTCGTCGCTAAAGATTGAAGGTCGACTGAAAGACAGCGGATATGTGAAAAATGTGGTTTCATATTACCGTCAAGCTCTCGACCGTGTGATAGCGAAGCACGCCGATAAATATGTGAGAGCATCGTTCGGCGTGTCGAAACTCTCGTTTGAACCAGCACTTTCCAAAAGTTTCAACCGCTCTTTCATTTCGTATTTCCTTACAGAACGTCACCCCGAAAATGGCAAGTCAATGGCTTCGCTCAATACTCCGAAATCACTTGGCGAGCCTATTGGTAAAGTATTGTACGCCAAAGGTAAAACAATCAGAATCGCAACATCTTCTTCAATAGCAAACGGCGATGGACTGAGTTATTTCAACCAGCAAGGCGAATATATGGGATTCCGTGTGAATAGGGTGGACGGTGCTGATTTGATTCTGACAAAACCCATCTCTATCGCAGCTGGCACTCCTGTGTTTCGCACCTACGACAAGGCTTTTGACGATGCGCTCAGTGGACAATCAGCCGAACGCAAAGTGGCTATCAACGCACAACTATGGTGGGCAAATGGTTCGCTCAATCTCCAACTTTCCGACGAGCGAGGCAACCGCATCGTGAAATCGGTGGACTGCCCAGAGTTGGACGCTGCAAAAAGCGACCAAGGTCCACGCCAAACACAAGCCATCGGTAAATTAGGCGGCACCATCTACCAGCTTGCAAACGCACAGGTGATGGGCGATAAATTCATTCCATCTTCGGTGTTGGCGCAACTCAGACGCGACGCAGTGATTGCGCTCGACCGTGCGCAGCGAATCACATTCAAGCGTCCGCTTCGTTTGCCTGAGCAAGCCGATGCGCCATGCTTTGCAAAGAATTTGACTTACGCCGACAACGTGGCTAACCACCTATCGCGCCAAGTGTATGAAGCGCACGGCGCAGAATCTATCGAGCCAGCCCTTGAATGTGAAATGCCCGACGGCACACCCACAGTGATGCACACCCGATACTGCATTCGTCGCGAACTCAGCGCATGCAAAAAGCAGAAAGGCGGCAAGCAACTGCCCGATAAACTCTTCCTGCGTACAGGCGACCGCCTTTTAGAGGTGCATTGCGACTGCGCAAAATGCGAAATGCACATCACCATCAAGAAATAAGCCACTAACCAATGGCACTAAAAAAAAAGCTGAAACCCTATGTGGGGCTTCAGCTTTTATATACTAAAGGTGACTCATATCACTTCGCTAAAATGATATTGATGAGAGCGGTAACATCACTTACGTTTACAACACCATCACCATTGATGTCGCAAATGTCATCTGCAATCTCTGTTACTCCCAGCACCTTGTTGATAAGAGCTGTAACATCAGAAGCATCGATATTGCCATCAGCGTTCAAGTCGCCCAACTTCAAGCCTGCTTCAAAGACCACAGCATTTGACTTTGCAGATTCTTCACTACCAGCCACAGCTGTAACGGTGTAAGTGCCATTAATGGCATTCTCTACATCAAAGTTTGTTGTTGAAAGGTTGGAAGCAATCAACTTATCGTCGCGATACACATTGTATGCTTCTTCGCCAGCATCCTTCACACGAGCCGCTTTCTTTGAGGCAATAACAGTATCAGCATCAGCAATAGTGGCAGTAATACGCCAGTTGTAGTCTTGTTTAAACTTGTTCTTGAGTGATTGCCAACTGCCATCGCTTGCCGATGAAGAAATCTGATCGCTCAATCCAGGAGCTGTTGCAGGACCTGCATCAAGAATATGAGGCTTCACACCATTAGCGTAAGTCACATGATAGCCAAAACCGACAGGCGTGTCGCCAGTAATTTCAAATGGTTTGTTGAGACGAATCACGTTCCAGCCTATTTTGAGCGATGCCACATCGACAGGTTGCTCAAATACGATATCCTGACCTTCACCAATCATCACAAACACATTGGCGGTTTTGAGGTCAACGCTTGCAAGTTTGAAAGAAATGTAAGTGATTTTCTTTCCTGCATAGGCTGTTAAACTGTCAAGAGGGAAGCGAACGGCTGCGTAAGCCTCACGAGTGCCAGAGCCTGTTAAACCGAGTGCCATGTCGGCATCGGTGGCGTTCATATAAGTAAGAACCGATGCTTCGTTAGATGCCTTCCAAGAGAGTTTAAGGGTGCCGTTGTCGCCCAAGTTGCCCTTCAATGAATATGGAGCAGGCGAGGCTTGAACGATAGGATTGTCAACTACTACAACTTTACTTGCAGGAGATTCCCAACCATTTTCAAACACACTTGTAACAAAATAGTCGAATTCACCGTTGGTTTTCAGCACTTCTTTATAGGTGCGTTCAGATTGTTGAGCCTTCACTTCGCCATTGCAATACACCTTGTAGCCCACTGCCTTCGGACGAGTAGATTCCTTCTTTGCCACCTTCTTTGCTGTAGCGGTTTGTGCTGTTGCCTCTACACCGAAACCAACCTTTAAGTCATTTGCATCGATTGTGATAACCTCTGCATCGTTCATGTTGATGCTGGTGCCAATATTGATGCTCTTTGCATTTGCGGTTTCATTTTTTGGAAGGGCAGTTGCGCCAATCACAATGTTGTATGCCGCATAATCTGTAGCGATAGTGCCAAGCTTCAACCAGTTTGCGCCATTTGAGAGGCTTACCATCGCACCGCCATCAACTGCTGGACCCTTATCAAGAATCATTGCCGAAACCTTTGCTGGGAGAGTGGCATTGTAAGCGAGATACAGGTCGTCTTCACCAGTAATTGCCACTGGGTTGGAGAGCGTGAGGCTGTAGAAGGTGACAGGTTGCACATCGCTACCACTGATTTCCTCAGAAGCTAAACGCTCACCCTTGCCGTTGATGATTTCAATCTTGAAGGATTCGAGAGCTGCACCAATGCCAAACTTGATTGACTTGATTTCGTAACCCTTGTAATCAGCGAGTTCTTCCTTAGTGAACTTCGCACCATAAACGAGAGCCATTTCCTCGTTAAATCCTGCAGTGTAAGTAGGGGTGTCGTAGTGCTTGAGTTCTGCTGCTTCAGGACTCCAAGCAAGATTAAATTCACCTGTTTCTTTGTTGAAAGAGTTGTCGGTGATAACAGGAGCCGAATAGATAGCAGGCATCGTGTATTTCACGCTTGTGGTGAGGGCTGGCGATTGCTTGCCTTCGTATTTGGTCACCAAAGTATAGTTGTATGTGCCAGGTTGCTGAACTGCGTCGCTGAACGAAGTGGTAGTGAGGTCGCTTGCCACTTTTTCGCCATCACGATAAAGGTCGTAGCCCTTAGGTTCCACCACAGGAGCAGCTTCACCAATAGCCTCAACATCGGCTGTGAGCATGAAGTTGCCCGCAATTTTACCGCTTGAAAGGGTTTTCCATGTTGGCTTCGACTGGTTGAACCCCTTTGAACTTGGAGAAGTAACCGAGAAGCTGTTGCCCTTCACATCCACCGCTTCAGAATTGTCAACTCCGATGGGGTGACCGCCTGAAGCATGGGTGAAATACACACCGAATGCGTATTTATGGCCAGTAGCCAATTCGTAAGGAGTGGAGAGTGTGAATTTCGACCATTTATTGCCGCCTACACCTTCCACCGATTCCACAACTTCGGAATAATCAATCACACCGTCTTTCAGAACAAACACAGTGGCACCAGTAATTGCCTCTGCCACAAAAGCATTGATTGCATTAATCTTGTAATGTTGGAAAGAAAGGAGGTCGGAAGCATCAAATTCTTGCTTTACCCACACCTTTGGAGCAGAAGAAGATGTTCCGCCAATTCTTGTCGCAAAATTCTTGTTACTCCAAGTAAGTTCGTTGCCACCCTTGAGTGGAGCTTGCCATACCAATTCGCCATTCAACTCTGTAGCCGTGCCAGCGAATGTGGCAGCAGGAGCAAGCATATTTGAGGCTTTCACCACCGTGGCTTTTACTGCGTAGGACTGCTTTACGCCATCTGCATATACAGCATCCACACGATAAGAGTTTGTGCCTTCAGGTTCGCCTTCAAGCACCGACGAGGTGGTGGTGATTAAATCAGTATTCACCTGCTCTGCATTTCGGAACACGTTGTAGCCAGTGGGTTCTGCCGTTGCCGAATTTTTGATAAATGCAGTAATCAGGAAGTCGCCATTACCAGTGGCTGTGAAGTTCTTGCCGTCGTACGACACCCAGTTACCTTTGCCTGGATGGGTATATCTACTGGTGTTGGCTACGAAATTCATGTTGTAGCCATGCTCAAAACGCACCACAAACATCAGTTCTGCGTTGCCTGTGATAGTATAAGGGTCGTTGAGTGTCACTTTTTTCCAACTGTTTTTCGAGAAGCCACTCACATCCACAGGTTGGTCGCGAACCACTTTGCCATTCTCGTAAATCATCACACGCACGTTTGTCACGTTGCGATATTGGAAATAGGCGATGGCGTCAATTTTTTCGCCAGCCACTGCAGCAAGTTCCGATGGCAGGAATTTGCTGGCAGCATAAATCACGCTTGTGCCTTGTGGATCGTTCCTCAAACCGTCCATACCGTTGTAGGACTTGTCGTCGTGCCATTTCAACTCAATGTCCGACGCGGGCGGATTCCATTGCACAGTCACTTGATCGAAGATGGCACTCGCCTTCACACTGTGCGGCTGCCCACTTTGCGACCAGGCATTCATGCTCACCATCACCGATGAAGCGATAGCCGCTGTTCGCAAAAATCTTGTAATTGTTTTCATAAGCAAAAATGTTAAAATTATGGTGGTATATTAAGTTATTCAATGGTTATGCTTACAAAAATATGATTATTTTCCCAAAAAAGCAAACATAATTAAATTTTCAGGTCATATTTCTTAATCAAAACACACAATACGACATTTATGGTCCCCAATGTCCGACTTCAATGATTATATATTCATCAGAATGATGGTCGTTTCAATTATTAGTATTAACTTTGCAGTTCCGTTTTTGAAGAGGTTATAATTATAAGGTTTTTTTATTTTATTTATATGAATTTTATAGGCACTTATTGGGCGCTTGTCCCATCACTTGTGGCAATCATACTGGCTCTAATCACCAAGGAAGTATATTCATCGCTATTTGTCGGCATCGTGTTGGGTGCTGTTTTTTATTGCGTTTCTACTGGCGCAGGACTCGACGGATTTGTGAACCACGTTCTCGACGACACGGTGGGCAACGGTGCCGACACTCAATCATTTGGACTTATCCATTGCTTGTCCGACAACTGGAATGTGGGCATCATCGTGTTTCTGGTGATTCTCGGCACGATGGTGGCACTCATGAACAAGGCTGGCGGCTCGGCGGCGTTTGGTAAATGGGCGAGCAAGCATGTGAAGTCGCAGGTGGGCGTGCAAATTTCCACGTTGCTGCTCGGTGTGCTGATTTTCATCGACGACTATTTCAACTGCTTGACCGTGGGCTCGGTGATGCGACCTATCACAGAGCAATACTCCGTGTCGCGTGAAAAGTTGGCATACCTCATCGACTCCACCGCAGCACCTATATGTGTGATTGCACCTATATCGAGTTGGGCTGCTGCCGTGGCTGGTTTTTGCGCCGCCGGCGAAAATGGGTTAGCGTTGTTTTGTCAGGCAATTCCATTCAATTTCTACGCCTTTTTCACCATCATTTTCATTGTCACCATTGTGCTGACGAAATACGATTTCGCGGCGATGCGAAAATTCAACATCGTTGCCGACACCGACGGAACCGACACCGACGAGGTGGGCAAAATTGCCGATGCGAAAATGGAAGTGGCATCGAGCGGTATAGGTCTGAAAAAACTCGGCAAAAAAGGCACGGTGCTTGATTTGGTTGTACCCATTCTGCTGCTGATTGGATTCTGCATTTTGGGCATGATTTTTTCGGGCGGATTTTTCCGAACAGGTGCCACTCACCACGATTTCATCGCTGCTTTTGCCGCAAGCAACGCATCTATCGGGCTGGTGATCGGCTCGCTTACGGCACTGATTCTCACAGGCATTTGGCTGGTGTCGCGCCGTGTTATCACTTTTGAAGATGCCATGAGCTGCTTAATAAAAGGCTTCGAGGCGATGGTGCCAGCCATTCTCATTCTCGCATTGGCTTGGACGCTGAAATCAATGACCGACTCGCTTGAAGCGGCCTCGTATGTGGCACATTTGATTGAAGGCACAGGTCTGCAAACGCTGCTCCCTGCCGTGATTTTCGTCACGGCTTGCTTCCTCGCCTTTGCTACAGGCACTTCGTGGGGTACATTCGGCATTCTTATTCCTATCTGTGTGGCGGTATTCCCAGTTGGCACACCTTTACGCATCATTTCCATTTCGGCTTGTATGGCTGGTGCCGTGTGTGGCGATCACATTTCACCAATTTCCGACACCACAATCATGGCGAGTGCAGGCGCTGGGTGTAAGCATGTGAACCACGTATCATCGCAATTGCCTTACGCCATCACGGTGGCGGTGATTTCGTTCCTCACCTACATTGTGGCTGGTTGCACCCAAAGCATGGACGTAATGCAGAGTGGAGCAATCTCGTGGGCGTTTGGTCTGATAGCTTTGGCAAGCACATTCTTTATACTTAAAAAGACAGGAAAACTCCAGAAATAGCTTTTCGCGCATCAATATAGTGTGTGGTTTCGGAAAAAATTTGTAACTTAGCAAAAAAGTTTGGAGCCATTTGGCACCGCATAAATTTTAAAATAATTATGGCAAACAAAAGAAATTTAAAGAAAGCTATTCGTTTCGCCTGTGGCGACATGGCTGGTGAATGTATTTTCGCAGAAAACACTATTGAAGGTACCGACGTAGCTGCTTGGGATCAAATCATTCTCGACATCGCTCTTCTTCAAGAAGAAGCTGTGAACCGTGTGTCAGTCAGCTTCGACAAAGTGCCTCGCGACTTTGAAAACAAGAAGGACTACAACAAAGCTCGCCGCACCTATTTCAAGGCTGTGGAAAAGGCTTTAGCAGAATATATGCACACCGAAACAGAGCAAATTGTTGCTGCAATGAATGCACTTTTGCCTAAGGGCAAGAAATAATATCTGTAAAGCTCTACTATCACAACACAACTATCACCACCAACTTGTGGATGCGTATCACCAGTGGCGTATATGCTTCCATAAGTTGTGTGCGTTTTGTATAACATTTTTCAACTGAATCATATCAAAGTGAAATTTGCTCGTTTTTTGCTGCACAAGTTTGGATGGGATTTCAAGGTCAACATTCCCGAAACCCCTAAATGCGTGATTTGTGTAGCTCCACATACCAGCAATTGGGATTTTATAGTTGGTGAGCTCGCCATTCGCTCCGCTGGTCTGACAGCCGGCTTTCTGATGAAGGATAATTGGTTTTTCTTTCCATTGGGCAATTTGCTGAAAGCGATTGGCGGTGTGCCTGTGCATCGTGGCAAGAAAATAGATGGTCAAAGTTCTATCACCGAATCGCTGGTGGAGGCTTACGCCAAAGCCGATTCGCTCGCTATCGCTGTCACCCCAGAGGGCACACGCAGTTACAATGAGAACTGGCACAAGGGCGCACTGGTCATAGCCGCTGGCGCAAAGGTGCCGCTCGTGCTGGCATACATCGACTATAAAAACAAAATTGCGTGCCTCGATAAGGTGTTTACGCCCACTGGCGACCTTGATGCCGACATGAACACCATTCTTCGCTATTACAAAGACAAGGGCTATATGGCCCGATTCCCCGAAAAATTTTCCACTGGTTTATAAACACTTAGCATTATGTTTTCTCGTAATTTCCGTGTGTCGCTGATTGAAGACAATATTGTGTGGGGCGACAAACATGCCAACCTTGCCCAACTGAAGCGCAATATGCAAAATGTGCCTGAGGATACCGACCTTGTGGTGCTTCCTGAGTTGTTTACCACAGGCTTCGTTGCCGACCGCGACCAAGCGATGGCACTGGCAGAGCGCAACATCGACGAAACGATGAATCTGATTCATCAACTTGCCGCTAAATATCAGTGCGCCATTGCCGGCTCATTTTTAGCCCACACGGCAGGGCAACTCTTCAATCGTGCCTTTTTCATTGAGCCAAGCGGCGAGGAAACGTTCTACGACAAACGCCACCTCTTCACCTTCGGCGGAGAGGACAAGGTGTACAAACAAGGCCACACGCCAGCTCCAATCATCCGATTCCGAGGATTCAACATCAAGATGATTATATGCTACGATTTGCGATTCCCTGTGTTTTGCCGCAATGTGAAAAACAATTACGACATTCTTCTCGTTGTGGCAAACTGGCCAAAAGCCAGGGAAAACGCATGGAGGCAACTCCTGTTTGGCCGCGCTATTGAAAATGTGGCGTATGTGCTGGGGGTGAACCGCTGTGGCGTGGATAATTCAGGCATCGAGTTTAGCGAAAACTCATCGTTTGTGATCGATTTCAAGGGTAAACTCATCACCGAGCGCACCACAAGCCCTGTTATTGCTGCCGACCTTTCGTTACCAGCCCTGAACAGCTTCCGCGAAAAGTTCCCAGTGTGGCAAGATGCCGACGAATTCACAATCCGATAGGCTAATCAGAATAACGCATCACATTATTTGACAAACTTTAATACTGGTGAGCAAAACGATTTTTTGAAAAATAATTAACTTTGCCCATCAGTAATAAATATCAATCAGAAATAAAAGACTATGAAACTGAGATTTTTTATCCTTTCAATCGCATGTATGGCTATTTTCGCAATGCCTGCGCAAGCTGCCTCTAAGGCACAAACTAAAGTGCAAACCACAAAATCAGCAGAGGCTGTGAAAGTTTCTACACAAGAGTTTAACAAACTTAAAGCCACGCTCACAAGCGCCATCAGCGAAATGAAAAGTGCCGCAAGCGCAAAAGCCGTGACTAACTCGATGTATAATTACACCAAGTCGTTTTTGGGAATGAACAAGGTGTACAAAGGCTTGACCAACTATCAAAAGAAACAAGTAGATGTGCTCGTAAAGCAATTTGGCGTGCAATCAAAAGCCAAAATCGCAAAATACGGCTGCAAGAAAGAAGCTGATGCCGCTATCCAAAAGGCTACAATGGAAGCTCTCAGCAGTTTATCAAAGTAAGCGGATAGAAATCATACTAAAAACGGCAGACTCCGTGGCGAGTCTGCCGTTTTTAACCCAAATCGGTCATTAGGACTTGTGGTATTTCGGAATTTTAGAAGAATGGATTTCGCTTGTCTTTTAATGAGTGATAGCGAGCTATTACGAATTAAAAACAAGCGAAAGGCATCTTATAAAAGCCGAAAGACCGCAAGAAGTAATCTATAAAATCCCGACACGGCCTAATGACCGATTTGGGTTTAATTATATATTATAGATGTGATTTACTCGAAATCCACTACCGTAATGCCTGCGCCGCCAAATTGCACATGCTCATCGCGGTAACTTTTCACTTCTTTCACCGTGTTAAGGTATTGGCGAATGAGTTGCTTGAGTATGCCAGTGCCTGTGCCGTGGAGAATTCTCACACGAGGTTGACTGAATTGGATAGCATCGTCGATGAAATAGGTAATGGCTTGCACCGCTTCATCACCACGCATACCGCGCACATCAATGTCGGGTTTGAAATTGAGTTGGCGTGCTCGCATTTCACTTGTGGTAGTGTTGCTCACCGATGATGTCTCTTTCGGCTTAGTCACTTGCTTGAGGGTGCGTTCAAGTCGCTTCAACTCCACACGGGTTTTCAAATTGCCAAACGCCACCACAGCATATTTCCCCTCAATGCTCAAGATGTTGCCCACTGTGGACGAACCTTTCATCACCACATTTTCGCCAACCTCAAGTTGTCGGTCGGCTTTCTCCACCTTCTTTTCTGCCTTCTTCTTGGCTTTTTGCTTCAATGGATGGTTGGGCATCAAGTGCTTGATTTGCTCTGGCACAGTGCTATCGTCTTGCTGGAGTCGGCGTTTAAAGTCGTCAAGTTGTTGGCGCACTTGGCGGGTTTTTTCTTTCTCTGCTTGCATTTCCTTGATTTCACGGATAGTGCGTTCAATCTGCGAATTGCTTTGCTTCAAAATTTCCTGTGCCTCGTTTTTCGCCTCCTTGATGATGAGTTTGTGCTCGGTGGCTATTTTTTCAAGTCGCTCGTCATATTCTGCCACTATGCCATTAAGTTTTTTCTCCTTTTGGTGAATTTCGTAGCGCTTGTTTTCCCAATACTTCCTGTCGCGCACAATATCAAGCAGATACTTATCCATATTGATATAGTCGCTGCCCACCAGGTCGCTTGCTTTTTCTATCACATCTTGTGGAAGGCCGATTTTTCTGGCAATCTCAATGGCAAACGAACTGCCAGGATAGCCAATAGAGAGTTGGAACAGCGGTTGCATACGCTGGCGGTCGTAAAGCATCGCACCATTCACCAAACCGGGAGTGTCGTCGGCAAAATGCTTCAAATTCTGGTAGTGGGTGGTAATCACACCCATCATTCGCTTTTGGTTCAGTTGTTCGAGAATGGCTTGCGCTATCGCCGCACCGATTTGAGGTTCCGTGCCGCTACCAAATTCATCGATAAGAATCAGCGTTTCCTTGCCGCCACGGCTCAAAAACGTCTTCATATTCTGCAAGTGCGAACTGTATGTACTCAAATCGTCCTCAATCGACTGCTGGTCGCCAATGTCCACAAACACGCTCTTGAACATGCCCATGTGCGAGTTTTCGTAAAGCGTAGGCAACACGCCACACTGCATCATATACTGCACCACACCCACCGTTTTCAGGCACACCGACTTACCGCCTGCGTTCGGACCCGAAATGATGAGTATGCGATTTTCTTTGGTCAACTGAATATTCAGTGGCACCACCTCTTTTCCGTGTTCACGAAGCGAGAGGAAAAGGGCAGGGTGCTGGGCATGATACCATTCAATATGTGGTTTCTGTTCCAGTTGTGGCATGTGGGCATCCACGTCTAAAGCGAATCTTGCTTTGGCGCGAATGAAGTCGAATTTGCCCAAAGTACTGTATGAGGCAAGTAAATCGGGGATATGTGGGCGTATCATATCGGAAACCTCGGTCAGAATCCTCACGATTTCACGCTTGATTTCACCTTCCGTTTCACGGATACGGTTGTTTGCCTCCACAATTTCCTCCGGCTCGATAAACACGGTTTTACCCGAAGCCGACTCGTCGTGCACAATACCTTTCACCTTCCTCTTGTGCATCGGAGCCACAGGCAGCACCAGTCTGCCATCACGAATCGATGGGGCTGTGTCGCCATCAAAAATGCCCGACTGACGCCCATGCGCAATCACTCGGCGCATGATGCCGTTGATGCTGGCGGTGGTTGAAGCGATTGTGCTGCGCAACTCACGCAGCAGGGGAGAGGCATTGTCCTTCACATTGCCAAACTTATCGAGAATACGGTTTGCCTCGCTCACGATCTCTGGAAACGACAGCATACCATCGGTCAGCCGTCTCAAGTAAGGATAGGGCGTATTGCCTTCCTCGTCAAGACGGAAAAACTTGATAATGTCGCTGATGGTGTTGAGCGAGCGTTGCAAATCAAACAGATTTTCTGCCGATATATAGGAGCCTGGCGTGCTAATCGTTTTCAGCGGCACACGAAGGTCGAAGAAATAGTTGAGCGGAAACTCTTGCTTCGATTGCAGAATGGCAAGAAACTCATTCGTTTGGCTGAGCCACGCCTTCACTTCGTCAAACTGCGACGAAAACTGCATCTTTTGGCAATAAGTCACGCCAAGTGTACTGATGCAGCGTTTCTCCACCTCTTGGCGCACCACATCAAACCCAATTCTTGTTTCAAAATTAGCAGGATATATCATTTCCCCACAAAATTACAAAAAATCCCCAACACCACCCAAAAACAAACCCAAAACAGCCTCCCACACAAGTGGAAGCCTGCCCTGGGTCTCATATTTAAGTTTGGAAAGGGCTATTTTAGATTGGATCTTACTTCGTTTAGGTAGGTGGCCATGGCGGCGGCGTCTTTTGTGGCGATGATGGTTTGGAGACGGTCGAGCTGGGCCTTTATTTGGTCGAGCTGATGAGTGGTGTGGGGGTTGAAGAGGATTTCTTGGAGCAAGTAGTCGTCTTCCGACATCAGTCCGTGAGCAATGGCCATGTGACGCTTGAAGGTGGTGCCTGGGGCATCTTGGTGCTTCATCACGCTTGCAAACACGAGAGTGCTCGCAAATGGTATCGACAGCGAATAGGAGATGGTCTCGTCGTGTTCCTCAAAACTGTATTCGCACACATGCAGATGCAGCTGGTTATAGAGGTCGCGGAAAAACACCTTTCCCAAATGGTCGCTTTCGGTGATGATAATGGCGTTCTCGTTGCTCAAATTGCTGAGCGATGCAAATGTGGGGCCAAACATGGGATGCGAACTCACAAATGGGTGGCCACTTGTGGCATAAAACTCGGGCAACCCGGTTTTCACCGAGGCAATATCTGAAATAATGCAAGTGGCTGGAAGGTAGGGGAGCACTTGATTGAATGCCTCAATGGTGTATTTCACCGTCACGGCATTGATCATCATTTCGGGTTGAAACTCCTTGATTTCTTCCATCGTGGTAAAGCGCAACGCATTGAATGTGAAGCGCAATCGTTCTTTGTCGGTATCGTAAATCGCCACTTCGTGATTCATGCTCAACACATCACAGAAGAACGAACCCATTTTACCTGCACCTAATATCAATATCTTCATTTCTTAAAGTATTTGCTTGTTGATTACATCTATTTGCTGGCGAACCGATTCCTCGTGAACAGCCTGCATCACAATTTGAATAAACTCACCACTCAGCCCCATTTCCTCGGCTTGCGAAACTCGCTTGTTGATGATGTCGCTATAACGGCGGTTCTGAACCACCTGCATGTTGTGTTCCTTCTTGTATTGACCGATTTCGCGGCACACCGCCATACGCTTACTGAGCACCTCAATCAACTCGTTGTCGCACTGGTCGATGTGCTGGCGCAAGAGCGTGAGGTTTTCTGTGGATTGCTTGGTGTCGCGCAGTACCAATGTGTTGATAATCAAATTGAGCGATTCCGGAGTAACTTGCTGTTTAGCGTCGCTGAGTGCGCAATCTGGCTCGCAGTGCGACTCGATAATCAAACCATCGAAGCCCATGTCGAGTGCTTGTTGTGAAATGGGGCCAATCAACTCTCGCTTGCCGCCCATGTGCGAGGGGTCGCAAATGATGGGCAAATTTGGGATTCGGCGATGCAATTCGATGGGAATGTGCCACTGTGGCTCGTTGCGGAACAAGTGCTTACCGTAAGTGCTGAAACCACGGTGAATGGCACCAAGACGGCGAACGCCAGCGTTATAGAGGCGAAGCAATGCGCCAATCCACAATTCTATATCCGGATTCACCGGATTTTTCACCAGCACAGTAGCCTCTTCGTGCCCCTTCAGCGCATCGGCAATTTCCTGCATGGCAAAGGGATTGGCACTGGTTCGCGCACCTATCCACAGTATATCCATACCAGCATCCAGTGCGGCTGTCACATGCTCACGATTAGCCACCTCAATGGCGGTGTACATACCTGTTTCCTTCTTCACTTGGTGCATCCAAAGCAACCCACGCAAGCCAATTCCTTCAAAGCCGCCTGGCTTGGTGCGTGGCTTCCAAATGCCTGCACGGAAAATCTTAATACCGCTTTTAGCTAAACCTTTCGCCGTGTCCATCACTTGCTCCTCACTTTCTGCGCTGCAAGGACCAGCGATAACAAGTGGCTTATTGGGGTCGATGCCATCGAATGTGATGGGCTTGAGTTCTGCGAACAAATTTTGTTCTGACATCATATTATATCGTTTTAGTGTTTTAATTCTTTAATTCTTCGTAAAGCCTCGTTGAGTTTGTCTTGTGTGGCACAAAGCGACAGTCGCACATACCGATTGCCATTGCTGCCGAAAATGAATCCCGGCACGATAAACACGCGAGCATCGTAAAGCACTTCGTCGGCAAGTTGGGCAGCATCGGTATAACTATCAGGAATACGCCCCCACAAAAAGAGCCCACGCTGCGATGGGTCGAAATGACAACCCAAAGCCTCCATAATGCTCTCGGCAATCTTTCTGCGCTCGCGATACTCCTTATTCACAGCCTCATACCAACTGTCGTCGGCATTGAGGGCTTGAATCGCTGCTTTCATCATGGGTTTGAATTGACCAGAGTCGATATTCGACTTCACCTTCAAAATCCAGTTGATGAATTGCGGATTACTCGCAATCATACCCATGCGCCAGCCTGGCATATTGTGCGACTTGCTGAGCGAATTCATTTCGATAGCGATGTCTTTTGCTCCTGCCACCGACAGTATGCTCAACTGCCGCTCATGAAGCACAAAACTGTAAGGATTGTCGTTTACAATCACGATGCCGTGTTTGCGCCCGAATGCCACAATCTTTTCAAACAGCGCCTTCGATGCAGGCTTGCCGGTGGGCATGTGGGGGTAATTGACCCACATCAACTTGATTTTCTGCAATGGAAGACGCTCCAACGCTTCAAAATCAGGTTCCCAACCGCCTTCCTCGGTGAGGTCGTAGGTGAAAATCTCGGCTTCTGCCAATTTGCTCACCGATGTGTAAGTGGGGTAGCCGGGATTGGGAATCAACACGCCGTCGCCAGGATTGACAAACGCCAATGTGGTGTGAAGTATGCCTTCTTTCGATCCAATCAGCGGTTGGATTTCCGTAGCAGCATCTAATTCCACATTAAAAAACTTCGCATACCACGCCGCATAAGCCTCACGCAAAGCCGGCAGGCCAACATAGGGCTGATAGCCGTGTGCATCGGGCATATTCGCCTCGTCGCAAAGCGTTTTCACCACATCGGGGTGGGGTGGACGGTCGGGGCCACCAACGCCCAGCGACACAATGTCGGCACCTTCGGCGTTTAATTTCGATATTTCTTTGAGTTTGGTGGAGAAGTAATACTCCTTCACCTCCTTTACCCTGTTGGCGGGCTGTATGTTACTTATATTCTGCATATTCTCCAAGTATTTTAAAATCACTAATCAGTGGACGCACCGCATCAATTGATTGGCGATAGCGTGTATAGTCGTTAAACGTAAGATTCACATAAAAGCGATACTCCCATTCTCTACCAATGATGGGCAACGACTGGATTTTCGTTAAATTCATTCCGTAGAATGAGAAAATCACAAGAACCGCCGACAAACTGCCTTGAGAGTGGGGGAGGGTGAAGGCTATCGATGCCTTGTCAACGGCTTTTTGGTTCTTAAATCCTGTGGCGTTGCAGGGATCAGTAACCACCAAGAAACGTGTGAAATTGCGCTTGTTGGTCTGAATGTCGTCTTCAAGCACGTTAAGTCCGTATAATTCAGCAGCATATCTCCCACATATAGCCGCATGTCCAACGAGGTTGTTTTCTGCAATCATCTTCGCACTGCCAGCGGTGTCGTAAGTTTCCACCATCTTCATTTTCGGGTGTAGTTGAAGATATTGCTCGCATTGGCGGAGTGCCATTGGGTGGGAGTTCACTTCCGCTATGTCGTCGATGCTTTGACCCGGTAATGCGGCAATAGAGTGGGAAATATATTTCTTATACTCACCAACTATTGTCATATTGCTCTGGCGCAACAGTTCGTGGTTTTGAAGCAAACTGCCTGCAATAGTGTTTTCAATAGCCAAAATACCGAGCATTGAGGCATCTGACTTGAGCAAGTTGAACATTCCGTTGAATGTTTCACAGGGCACAGTTTCAATATCCTGTCCTTCGAAATACTCCCTTGCAGCGGCATCGTGAAAACAACCGGCTACTCCTTGTATGGCGACTCGTAAATCCATCTGGTCTGAAATTAAAAAATCCCGTCAATATATGGCGGGATTAAATATCGTTGTATAATAAATATCTTTATGAATTAATCAATATCCATACCGCCTTTATCTTTTCAAATAAAAGTAATAGTAATATTGATATGAATAAAATCGTGTCATAAATTAATTGTTTGTGCAAATATAGCAACATTTTTTGACATAACAATATATTTTTCTAATTTTTCGTAAAAGAGTAGAACACTTTCACGACAAAAGACGCAACAATCCACACAATCACACATTATTAATGCACTCGCCACAACAATTAAACTCCCAAGAAAAGAAAATGCGAGTAAATAAGTGAAAGAAAGGACTATGGTAAGGTAAGAGGGAGACAAGGAGAGAGGTGGAAATGAGGATGAGGATAAGGATGAGAACGAGAGGGGGAGCACTATTATTTCACAATTCGAATTCCGCACCTATACTATTTAACATAATATAAATTATATCTATTTTATACAGGGTGAAAAATGTGGGGATATGCCTTCGTTTCACTCCAGTAGCATTCTTCATTGCATCTATGCTCAAGAATCGCCACGATGGCATAACCCCACACTAAAATGTTACCGCTTAAACATTCTATCCATTGCGCACTTATCTTCGCGCTCTTTGATAGATTGACGTTTGTCGTATTGTTTTTTACCTCTTGCAATAGCGATCGCCATTTTTGCCAGTCCTCTCTCATTCAAAAACACTCGAAGCGGAATGATTGAATATCCTGGTTGTTCGCCTGCCTTCGCTATTTTTTGAATCTCTTTTTTGTTCAGCAGCAATTTGCGGTCGCGGTGAGTAACATGGTTGTTGTATGAGCCTTGCGAATATTCTGCAATGTACATATTCTTCACCCAAACTTCACCATTCTCCATCACACAATATGTGTCGGTCAAACCCGCCTTGCCTTGACGAATCGACTTGATTTCCGTGCCAGTAAGCACAATTCCCGCATTGAAGGTCTCAATGATTTCGTAATCAAAAGAGGCTCTGCGGTTTTTTATATTTATTTGATTTGTAGCCATGTATAGTATTTTATGCTCCTGTATAAATAATCATTTCAAGCAGTTTTCTTACGATATATGGTATTGCCAACATCAGCGCCGAAGCCGTCAGCACTACCCTCCAAATGCGTTTTTCACCTGTAACGCCCAGATATTCAATGCCTTTAATTGCAATAACAGGCAAATACAGGTACAAAAACAGCAATGGTGGAAACAAATACGCCATTGAATTGTTCAAAATCTCAATAAACACGAGAAACATCAAATTGTAGGCGATGTAATTGTTCATTCTTATGGTTGAAGAATGGGATTTCGAGAGTTCGCTGAAGAATCCACCGAGCAAAAAGCTAACGATGTAGAGAGCGGCAATAAAGCTCGACAATTCAGCAATGGCGTGAATCACGCATCGCGACATCGTCCAATCCTCCTCATAAAGCATCGGCACGAACGAAACTAACGCCAAAACTGCCAACATCGGAAACATTCCTCCCTGAAGAACTGTGCGTGTGGTGTGCCCCGACTTGTTAATATCATCCCATCCGAGTTGCGGTGAAACTGTGATTAAAAATAAATTCTTTATTACGCTCATGATACCAAATGAAAATTTCCTACAAAAGTAACATTAATGACGCAATTAATGAAATCCTTCGCCATTTTTTGTTAATTTTGCCGTTGAAAATGAAAGTTGAATTATTTATAGCACGAAAACTCAAGCTGGGCAACGGGAAAAAGTCGGCATCGCCCAGCCTCAATGTTGCCACCATTGGCATCGTACTTGCCATACTCATCATGATTCTTTCGGTGGTCATCGTATTAGGATTCAAGAGCGAAATCACCCATAAATTATACTCCATCAACCCTCACTTAAAGGTGAGCAACGCCGGGCTTGGAATGGACGACAACTATTCCACCGTCAATGCCCATGAGGTGTTTAATGGCATACAGTCTGATTCTCAGTTCTGCGGCAAAGTGCAAAGCATGAGCCTGATTGCGGAAAAACCCGCTATTCTGAAAACCGACGAAGATTTCAAGGGCGTGATGTATAGAGGCGTGGACGACGGCTACGACTGGAACTATTTGAGTGCTTGCCTCACCGAGGGCCGCCTCCCCAACCTTGCCGACACCGCCGACACAAGGGAAATCATCGTGTCGAAAAAACTGTGCGACCAACTCAGGCTGAAAGTGGGCGATAAACTCTTCTCCTACTTCATAGACAACAAGGTGAAGGCGCGCCGCTCTATTATTGTGGGCATTTACAACACAGAATTTGATGCATTCGACAAATCATATATCATTGGCAACATCAAATTGCTTCAAAGTGTGAACGACTGGAACGGCTTCACTGGCAACTATGTGGGTGTGAATCTCCGAAACACCGACAACTTGAGTGGCGATGCTCAACAACTTTACGCAGCCCTTGCCAAGTCAACGATTGAGTACAACTACCCCACCCTACACACCGTAAGCACCATCACACAGAACAACATGTCGTACTTCGCATGGCTGAGTATGCTTGATATGAATGTGATTATCATTCTTGTGCTGATGATTATCGTTTCATCTTTCACTTTAATTTCCGCATTGTTAATGATTATCCTTGAGCGAATTAGGATGGTGGGAGTGTTAAAGTCATTAGGCTGTTCAAACGGCATGATTCGCAAAATCTTCATCTACCTTACAGGCAAACTGATTATTCGCGCCATTATTATCGGCAATGTGTTAGGTTTAGGATTGGCACTAATTCAAAAGTATTTCCATATCATAAAGCTGAGCTCTGAATCATACTATATGTCATACGTCCCCATTGAAATCGACACCACCGCCCTACTGCTGCTCAACCTCGGCATCGTGGTGATGTCGTACATCGCCCTGATTGGTCCAAGCCACATCGTCTCGACCATCAAGCCAACCACCACAATGAAATTTGATTAATCCACGGGTTAAATACAAGAAAAAGTCGGCGTTGCCGACTTTTTCTTTATTGCATATATGTGCCTATGATTAATCCAGTTTCAAGACTGCCAAGAATGCCTTTTGCGGCACTTGCACAGAGCCAATTTGCTTCATGCGCTTCTTACCGGCTTTCTGCTTTTCAAGCAGTTTACGCTTACGGCTCACGTCGCCACCGTAACACTTGGCTGTCACATCTTTACGAACCTGCTTCACAGTTTCACGAGCCACAATTTTAGCACCGATTGCCGCCTGAATCGCAATATCGTATTGCTGGCGAGGAATCAGTTCCTTCAGTTTCTCGCACATTCTGCGACCAAGCGACACAGCATTGTCAACGTGGGTGAGCGAACTCAATGCATCCACAGGCTGGCCATTCAAAAGAATATCGAGCTTAATCAACTTAGACTCACGATATGAACTGATATAGTAGTCAAACGACGCATAGCCCTTTGAGATACTCTTCAACTTATCATAGAAGTCGATCACAATTTCACCGAGAGGAATGTCAAACGACAGTTCCAAGCGATTACCTGAAATGTATTCCTGCTTGGTGAGCACACCACGTTTACCCAAACAGAGTGTGATGATCGGTCCCATATATTCCGAAAGCGTGATGATTGACGCGTGGATATATGGCTCTTCAATCTTTTCAATCAGTGTAGGATCGGGCAAACCAGCAGGGTTGTGCACCTCGGTCTCCTCGCCTTTCTTGTCATATACTTTATAGGACACGTTTGGCACTGTGGTGATTACCTCCATATTGAACTCGCGGCTCAAACGCTCTTGCACAATCTCCATGTGAAGCAAGCCCAAGAATCCGCAACGGAAACCGAAGCCCAGAGCCACCGACGATTCTGGCGAGAATGTGAGAGCGGCATCATTCAGTTGGAGTTTTTCAAGCGACGCACGGAGATTCTCGAAATCTTCGGGGTCGATTGGATAAACGCCGGCAAACACCATTGGCTTCACCTCTTGGAAACCGGCAATCGCCTTCTCACATGGGCATGCAGTGTGTGTGATGGTATCACCCACTCTCACCTCTGTGGAGTTTTTAATACCACTGATAATATAACCCACATTGCCAGCGCTCACCTGATTCTTTGGCTCAAGATTCAACTTGAGAATACCCAGTTCGTCAACGTCGTATTCACAGCCGGTGTTCACGAATTTCACGAGGTCGCCTTTATGGATTGTACCGTTAATCACCTTGAAATACACGATAATGCCACGGAATGGATTGAATACCGAGTCGAAGATAAGCGCTTGAAGCGGAGCCTCAGGGTCGCCCTTAGGAGCAGGTATGCGCTCCACGATGGCTTGCAGAATCTCAGGGATTCCCTCGCCGGTTTTAGCACTTGCCCTGATGATGTCTTCGGGGTCGCAGCCCAGCGATTCCACAATCTCATCTTCCACCTCGTCGGGGTGTGCGCTTTCCATATCTATCTTGTTGATAACTGGAATAATTTCCAAATCATTGTCCAGGGCCAAGTAAAGGTTGGAAATGGTTTGAGCCTGCACGCCTTGAGTGGCATCCACAATCAGCAGACAGCCCTCGCACGCAGCAATGGAGCGCGACACTTCGTAAGAGAAATCGACGTGTCCTGGAGTGTCGATAAGATTGAGCGTATAATTTTCGCCATCTTGAACGTAATCCATCTGAATGGCGTGGCTCTTGATGGTAATGCCACGCTCTCGCTCCAAGTCCATGTTATCGAGCACCTGATTTTGCATTTCCTTGCCGCCGACGGTCTTGGTGTATTCCAACAGTCGGTCCGCCAAGGTGCTTTTACCATGGTCGATATGCGCTATAATGCTAAAATTTCTAATATTCTTCATTTACAATTTTATTTTAACTACAAAATTACGAAAAAAATTACACCCTTTCAAAGCCCCAAATCAATTAATTTTTAGTAATTTTACCACAAAACAAGATACAATGGCACAACACAATACAATTGGCGCAGCTGGCGAACAATTTGCCTACGAATTTCTGATAAGAGAAGGCTTCATCGTGAGGGAGAGAAACTGGACGATGAACCACCTTGAAGTCGACATTATTGCCGAGCGAAACGGCACTTTTCATTTTGTGGAAGTGAAAACCCGATCCCAGAAAAACGGCTACGACCCTCGGCGCGCCATCAACCGACAGAAGCAAAACAATCTCATCAACGCTTCGAGGGCTTATTGCCGAATGTGCCGCAGAATGGACGTGAACGTGCAGTATGATGTTATTCTGCTTTACGGATCTCCCGACCATTTCGAAATGGAGTATATGCCAGGATATTTCAGAATGCCCTTACGCACATACCGATAACAAAAAAGAGTGGCAACTAATTACCGCTCTTTTCATTTATGTAAACATCTATTTTTACTGGTGTAATTCTTCGAGAATCTTCTGAACTTCCTCTTGGAATGATTTTTCCACTGTGATGCGTTGCTCAATCTGTTTGCACGCATGAAGCACGGTGGCATGGTTGCGGTTCAATCGCAAGCCGATGTTGGTTGACGACAGTTGCGTTTCCTTCTTCGCAAAGTACATCAAAAGTTGGCGTGCATCGGAGATTTCACGCTTACGCGACTGACCGTAAAGAAGCGCAGAATCAATATTGCAGTGATTAGCCACTTTCTCGGCTATCAGTTCAAAGGTCACCTGACGCTTATTCAACTTCACCGAGTTGGCAACCACAGCCTTTGCCAAATCAACAGATATTTCCTGATTGAGCATCATGGCATGTGCCAGCAGCGACACCACCACGCCTTCCAGTTCACGAATGCTGTCGGTCACATTGTTAGCAATAAACTCAAGCACATCGTCTGAGAATGCCAAACCGTCTTGCGAAGCCTTCAATTCGAGTACATCTTTGCGCAACTCGTAGTCTGGTTTCGACAGTTCCACCGTCATACCCCACTTAAAACGTGAAATCAAGCGTGGAATCATGCCATCGAGTTCGCTTGGACGGCAGTCGCTCGACATGATCAACTGCTTATCACGACCGTGAAGTGAATTGAAAATATGGTAGAATGTGTTTTGGGTAGCCTGCTTACCTGCCAATTCCTGAATATCGTCGATAATCAACACATCAATGCTTTGGTAGAAATTGATGAAGTCGGGCACCTTGTTGCTTCTAACTGCAATAGAGTATTGGTTCTCAAAAATACGCGAAGTGACATAAAGCACGCGCAAGCGTGGATTATTCTCTTTCATTTTGATACCAATAGCCTGAATGAGGTGTGTTTTTCCCACACCAGTAGGGCCAAACACAAACATCGGATTGAACGTCTTGCATTCAGGGTTAGTGGCAATCGCCATACCAATACTCACTGCGAGCTTGTTGCTCATGCTTCCGCAATAGTTCTCAAAGGTGTAACGGGGATTGAGTTGAGGGTCAATATCGTTTTGCGCCTCCTGATAGTGGAAGTTGGGCGACATGCGCTTTTTGAGCATAACGCTGGCGTTGTCGTCGGCCATTGTCACGGTTTCCTTTGCGGCAACTTCCACACTATAATATAACTTCTTAAATTCGCTACCATACACCTTTCGCAAAGCGGACAACATCACAGGACAGTAGCGCTCCTCAATCTGCTCGATGAAGAACTGTGAAGGAACTCGCAAAGTCAACGCTCCATCTTTGAAATCAACCACACTAATGGGAGCAAACCAAGCATTATATTGCTCGGTCGAAAGGTTGTCTTTCAAGTACTGAAGACACTTGTTCCATTGCTCGATATGTGGGCTGTTTTTAATCATTAATTTCAGAATGGGGCATTTTTACAACAATACAAAATTATAGTGTTTTTTCTGAAAAAAAACTCGTTTTAAAATTTGTTTTTTTGAAAACAATCCTATTATAGGTGATAAACAGACACTTAAGCCAAAAGTGGGTAAAATCGACAGTTTTAAAATTCGTAACAGTTGAAAAGACTATCTATCAACACTTTAGAACATTTGTTTAATTTTCTTTAGAAAAATGGCGATTGGCAAAAAGCCGTTTTGAACGCAACATTGATAGAAAAGCATAAAAAAGCGAGCGCGGCGTTATTCGGAATAATTCCAAACAACGCCGCACTCGTTATTTTTGGAATTTAAAATACTTTTATCGTCACATATTTCTTAGGGTGCTTCTTCACATCTTGCAAGAGGGAATCAAGGCTTGCCACTGTGCTTGTGGCATTTTGATAAAGTTTCTTATCATTAAGGAGCATACCCAAAGAGGAATTTTCATTGTTGAGTTTGGTTGTCAAGCGTTGAACATTTGCCAAAGTGGCATTGATGCGATTAAGAGTGGTGTCTAATGGCAGTTCTTTCAAATTGCCGGTAATCGTGTTCAAGTTGCCAGTGGTGGTTCGCAAGTCGCCAGTAAGCGCATTTGCATTAGCGAGCACTCCATTGGCATTATGAACCATTCCAGGGATAGCCTTATTGAGGCTTGCCATCAGTTCTGTGAGTTGTGCTGAACTGGCAACGAGTTCGCGAGTGATAGCGTCGCAGCGAGTCACCGAAGCGGCAATGGCTGGATTTGCGAGAATCTGATTCACACTGCCCACTATCGAGTCCACCTTCGGGAGAATCGACACCAGTGCCGGCATCATATCGTTGCCCACCTTGTCCATCAATCCTCCTTGCATTTGTGTAGGAATCACGCTACCCACCTCCATGTAGGTTTTGCTTGCGCCCAAATTCAGTTGCAAAGCAGCTGCGCCAAGCAGTTCGTTGGAGAATGTGATGGTAGACCCATCTGGAATTTTCAAGCCTTTCTCAAAACTCAACTCCACCGAAATCTGGTTGGTATCGTAGTCGTAAGTGATTTCGCGCACCTGACCCACCTTGAAACCATTCACCGTCACAGGAGAAGCCACCGTAAGTCCGTTCACTTTTTCAAATTTAGCATAATAGAAGTTCGCTGGCTTCAGCAAATTGATGCCTTTTAAGTATTCGATGCCCCAATAAAGGATGCAAATGCTCACAACCACAGTGAGACCTATCAAAACATTTTTTTTAGATGTTGGGTTCATATCTAATTAAATAATATGTGCTGTTTTTTACAATATCGTGCAAAGATAGCAATAAAAAGGGTAATACCACTATTCCATAACAAGACAAAAGTGGTTTTTTGCTGAAATAAATCATTCTAAAAAGAAATGTGTATTAATTTTTTTGTTGTAAATTTGTAAAAATAATAACCACTTAAAGCAAAACAGCGATGGACTCATTTCAAAATGAAAAAAAATTGTACGGCTTAATTGGCTATCCGTTGGGACACTCGTTCTCAATGGAGTATTTCAACGAGAAATTCGAGTCGGAGAATATCAATGCCGAATACATGAATTTTGAAATTGAGGATATTGGCGACCTCATGGAGGTGATTGCCGAATATCCAAATCTCTGTGGGCTTAACGTGACATATCCCTACAAGGAGCAGGTGCTCCCCTACCTCACATCAATCGACGATGCTGCGAAAGCCATTGGTGCTGTGAATGTGATTAAAATCACGCGTGGACCAAAGGATAACGACGTGGAACTTCGTGGTTACAATTCCGACACTATCGGCTTTATGAAGTCGGTTGAGCCTTTCGTGAATGAAAACCGCAAAAAAGCGATGGTACTGGGCACTGGCGGCGCATCGAAAGCGGTGACCTATGCGCTGTGCAAATTAGGCATTGAGGTGATGCTCGTTTCTCGCCAGAAATCAGCAGCCACCCACACCTACGACGAACTCACCAAAGCCATGGTGAACGAGCACGAAATCATCGTGAACGCCACCCCTCTTGGCATGTTCCCCCACACCGACACTTGTCCCGACTTCCCTTATCGATTTTTGGGCAAGAACCATTTGTGCTACGATTTGATATACAACCCCGACATCACATTATTTATGCAAAAATCAAAGGCGGCTGGCGCAGAAGTGAAAAACGGGCTGGAAATGCTTCTCCTTCAAGCCTTCGCAGCCTACGATATTTGGACGAAATAGTGCCTACACATTTATAAATGTATAAATGGGCAGTTCTCCTCTATCGAAAATCCCTATAACCCGCATCGTTGTTCCTTTTGGTGGGGGAATTGTTTTGGGTAATTATTTTCCACCAGTCCCCATTCTTGCTACCGTATCGCTTGCCATCATTGGGTGCGCTATCGCCATTATGATGAGTATGCTTTCTCGCACTCCAGAAAGCAGAAGCAAGGTTCGCCCATTCTCAATTATTCCTATCATTATTATCTCATTAGCACTGGGGTGGACCATCTACTCCATTCATCAGCCCTCGGTGCTCAACCTCTCGCAAACCAACAGCAAATTGGGCTACGGCAGAATCGAAAGCATCGACTTTAAGGAAAGGTCCATGTATATGACTGTGGATATGCTTAGTTCGCACGCACAAGGCAGCACCATTCTGCTCACCACCAAAGGCTGCAATTATAGCCTGACGGAAGGCGACAACGTGGCTTTCGTGGTAAAACTCCAGAGAATCAGCAATCCAAACATGCCCGAAGACACCGACTTCGCTTTAATCCAAAAGAGAAAGGGCATCATTTATCAGCAGCATATCGACGCTAAAGCAGTCACAAAATATGGTCATACCGACACCTTTGGAAACTTGATGACCAACGCCAGAAAAAGAATCATCGCCTCAATCCATCGCACCACCCTGTCGCTGGAAACCAAGCACTACATCATTGCGCTGCTGTTGGGTGATAGGAAATATATCGACCAGCAAACACGGAGCGAATACTCCTACGCTGGCATATCGCATGTGCTGGCGTTGAGCGGACTTCACATCGGCATCATTATGATATTTATATGGCTACTGCTATGGCCGTTAGACTTTTACCAACTAAAGAAACTCCGCTTCGTCCTTTCGGTAGTAATTGTCATTTTCTACGATGTGCTCACAGGGCTCCCTCCTTCGGTAGTGCGTGCCACCGTGATGATTACTTTCACATTTGCCACATTTATTTTCGGGAGAAAGGCTACGGCTGTCAATTCATTAATGGCATCAGCACTACTGATTCTTGCTTTCTCTCCCGAATCGCTCTTCAATGCGGGATTTCAACTCAGTTTCATCACTGTGCTGTTCATTCTCATTCTCTCTCCTTCCAACAAACAAATCAAGACGAAAAGGAAATGGCTTCGCTACCTTATCACGTTAATCGTCACATCAGCTATAGCGATGGGCGCAACCATTGCGCTCACGGCGTATTATTTCCACACCATATCGTGGGCAGGATTTATTTCAAATGCGCTAATTCTGCCAATATTCCCGATTTTTATGGGTATTGCGGTGCTAATTATTCTGCTGGCGTGCGGCGATATGAACATTGATGCACTAAACCACATTGCCGATATGCTGGTCACCTATGCCAATTCCGTAGCGCGATTCATATCGCAACTGCCATTCTCGGTCACAAAAGAGGTATATTTCAGCAAATACGATGTGTTATTCTATTTCATCTGCATCACTTTCCTGACGCTGTTTATCAAACGCAGAAAGTGGCTTTATATGAATCTGTGCATCGCAAGTTGTGCTTTTGCGGTGGTTCTGCACACGCTCACGCTCAACAGTTTCCCCACTTCTGGGTGTGTGGCATTCAATGCCTACGACTGCACACCAATCGTTTTCTACCAAGACGGCAATGCGTATTACTGGACACCCGACGACGGCAGTAAATTTAAGCCCGAAGATTTCAGACGGCAACACACAGGTTTCTTTGCAGCCCACGGCATTGACACCTTTACGGAAGCCAACGATTCTTCGAAAATCCAAAATGTGGCACTCCGCTCGCCATACGCACGCATATTCAGCCACACCATTCTTATGGCAGGCAACAATCGTTGGAAGAAAATCACAGGAGAAAAGAAAGTGAATATCGATTTCTGCATAATCACAAAGCGATTCAATGGCACGGTAGAAGATTTGGCACGCCTCTACAACATCAAACACATGGTGATTTCGGGCAATGTGTATGAGCCAAACACACCAAACATCATCGACCAATGCCGCAGATTGGGCATCAAGTGTCTGAATTTAAGAGATAAATCTGTAGTAATGGAGTAATCACACTACCTCACCACTCGCCCAGCGGCATAAAAGTGGTTGATGAAATAATCTTCGGTAATATCGCTGATTTTCACGCCACTTGACGATGACGCGTGTGCAAATTTATTATCTTTCAAATAAATGCCCACATGGTTGATTTTTTTGGTATTTCTTGATGTGCAGTAAAACACGAGGTCGCCTTCTCGGAGGTCGTCAACATCAATCAACTTACAGTTTTTCTCAAAAATCTTAGCCGAATTTCGTTCTATTGTTTTTTTATACACGGCTTTATAGATTTGAAGCACGAATCCTGAGCAGTCCACACCTCGCTTGGTGTTGCCCGCGTATCGGTAAGGAGTGCCTAACCAACCTTTAATTTCACGATAAAGTTTTTTGTTGTCGCCCGCGCTCAAACTGATGTCAAGTGTGCGCCACTCATCGGGAATTTTCACAGGGCGGCTTGTGCCTGGCTTATAGGTTGTAGTAGTCTTTTTGGTATGACACGACCCAAGCATCAACGCCACCATCACCAGCAGCATTGGCAAAAACTTTACGCTATTTTTCATATTGATTCTGTGCATGTAAAAAAACAAAAAATGCTAAAGAAAGCACCGACTTCAGGAAGCCTTACACCTTTCTTTAGCATTCGTTTATGTAAAATGATTACTTTTCTTCTTCTGCAGGAACTTCAGCCTCTTCCTTTTCCACGAAAGATGTGTAACCTGCCTTTACGAGAATGTTGAACCAAGTGATCAGTTTCTTGATGTCGGTTTTGTAAACACGCTCCTCATCATATTCTGGGAGCACTGACGACATGAATTCAGCAAGCTTCTCGTCTGTCTTATAGTCTGCGGCGTTCACGCCTTCTGGATATTTTGCGTATGCTGCTTCGAGCACTTCTGCAAGAGGCTTATCGTCACCAGTAGTGTAGATAGCAACATCACCCAACGAGATGATTTTGTCACGAGAGTGAGCTGGTGTTCTTTTTTTGTCAATCAAACTTTCAACAATTACGATATTCTTTCCGTATGAAATGAGTTTGTACAAACCTGGTTTGCCAGAAATGCTTAAAATAGTTTTCAACATAAATATTACGTTTATTTTATCTGTCTTTTAAAAAATGATTATACTACAAAGTTAATGAAAATAATCAAATATCAGTATATTTCATGAAGATATAAAGCCCATGTAAAGTTACTTTAACAATTTGAGGTTTTCCACAATTTGTGGTATCACAGCCGTGGTGCCATCGTTGATTATCACCACGTCTTTATTGCTCTGCACTTCCTCCGACGCTTGCGAGGCGATACGCTGCTCCACTTGCGCCCTCGTCATTCCGTTACGAGCCATCACTCGCTCCACCCTCACCTCTGTGGGTGCTGTCACTTTCCATATTTTATCCACAATCTGATGCACGCCACTCGAATAAGGAATGGCTGTTTCCACAAACACCAGTCCACCCTTTTCACGCCACCAATCCTGTATGTCAGCTTTCACGGCAGGGTGAACAATAGCATTGAGATCTGCCAACGCCGATTGGTCAGCAAACACGATTGAGGAAAGATATTGAGCATTGAATGCGCCTTGGCGATACAGGTCAGTCCCGAACCGCTTCACAAGACTTTCGCGCAATGCCACCGACTCGTTCATCAGTCGCTTCGCATTGGCATCGCAGTCATACACAGGATAGCCCAATAGGCGCAACACCTGCGACACTACCGACTTACCACTCCCTATTCCTCCTGTTATAGCAACAATCATAAGTTTGGTATAATTATTTCACCGTCCAAGTCACAGAGTCTCTCAATATCTTGTAAATCTTTCTGTGGGGGAATTCCTCTGCCTTACGGACAGCCACTTTGCCCGACTTTTTAGTCAAGTCAATATCGTCGGCAAACACCGCAATAGTTGGTGCTTTCGCATTATAGAAGCGTTCTGGCACATAATACAGAATGTCAACCGTAGATGGGTGATATTGGATTTTTATGCCTTTCACTTCCTTTGGTTCCACATCGATTGTGGCACGCTTGAGATAGTTTTTCTCCAAATCAAGGCGGAGTCGCACCTTTGTGGTTTGGAACCTCGCCCCAGGGATTGGTTTCAAATTCACCGTCATCAATGTATCGGAAAAATCGTTCACAGTGAATGGGTCGAGCGACACCGAATCCACCGTTTCCAGCAGTTCGCTCTTGGCATACACCACCACCGAATCGGGCGTACACACAGGCCAATTGACGAGCGACATGGTCACTGGATTGAATTTCAGATTGATACTGTTGCCAAAAGTGACCGGCACTTTTTTGCCCTCGTGAGCAACCACCGTCAGCACCAAGGGAAATCCTGGCTGAATTTTCGACATGTTGGTGGGGCGATACAGTGAGTTCAAGTTCAGTGAAGCATAAATATCGTCGAGCGAAATCACCAATTCCGAATTTGCTTTCTGAAACTTGGAGAGGAAATTGATATTGACATCTGGACGGAAAAACTTATAATACACATGAAAGAACACTTTTCCCTCCATGGGCACGGTCACCTGACTTGGAATTGAATCAATCACAACCACCTCGTCGGGCACACCAGTAATCACCAGATTCAGCGTCACATCGCCAGTGTACGACTTCGTGAATCCCCAAGCGAAGAAAGAAAACAAAAAAAAGTACCCATACAATAAAACCACTTTATAGGCGGCTTTATTCGCTGGGAAACTTTTCTGTATTTTTTTGATTATCTCCACTGCTCAAGAAAAAAAATGTGATTGGTCGGTTTTACGAGGACATATAGCCACGCCAAAACCGACCATTATCAGAGTTACAATTAATCTTTCTTTACTTCAGAGCCTGTTTGGATAGCGTCTTGCATTGATGGGTAGATCATAGTTGCGTCAATCACAATCTTCACGCCATCAGTGATTTCCAAAAGCACTGTACCATTTTGCTTGATTTCACGAATACGGCCGTGGATACCGCCAGCGGTAATCACTTTGTCGCCCGACTTCAAACCTTCACGGAATTTCTTCATTTCTTTTTGCTTCTTGCTTTGTGGGCGAATCATAAAGAAATAGAAAATAGCGATAAGAGCCACAATCATAATAATGCTACCCATACCACCCGAAGAAGCAGGTGCGGCAGCTGCATCAAGTAAAATATAATTCAATACCATACTTTATAATTTTATTTAATTAATAATGTCTATTTAATAATCACCTTGTCGGCACGCAGTTTATTCACCACAGCGTTCAAAATACCATTCACAAACTGGCCACTTCGTGGAGTGCTGTAGTCCTTGGCAAGTTCGATGTATTCATTAAGCGACACGTTCACGGGAATGCTTGGATAGTTGCGGATTTCGGTCAGCGCAGTGCACATCACCACACGGTCCATCAGTGCAATTCGTTCCACATCCCACTTTTCTGTTTTCACAAACTGGTCGATGTACGAATTGTTTTCCTCCATTTCAGCCACAGCCTTTGAGAACAGCTGTTCACCAAATTTGCTGTCGTCATCGTTCTTGTATTGAGGAAGGATTGGCTGTGCCTCTTCGTCTTCAAAGCGGCGAATGGTCTTCATCACAAACTGACCCATGATTTGCAAGTCATCATCAGTGTAATAAACGCTCATTGACTGAAGATGCTCAAGCAAATTCTCGTCGGGGAGCACCACTTTTTTCATTAATTGGTACCACACCTCGCCATCGCGTACGAGAGAGGTTTTGGGCATTTCCATATATTCCTGATATTCTTCCGAACGGAGAATCTTATCAAGAAGCAAGCGAACAAAGAGTTCGTCGTCGCGCCAGTTAATTTTCTTGTCGTCCACAAAGTCGGCAAGTGTTTGGTCGGCACGAAGTCTTTTCACGAACTCGTTTTCCACAAAACGCATATTTGGGTTCAAGTCTTCCTCGGTTGGGAGGAACTTGTGCTTGGCTTCGTCAAGACGCAAATCTTGAACATCGGTGAGTTCAATCATCAACTTCAACAACGCATTGTAGAGTTCATACGACTTGTCGAGACTCTTTGTCAATTCTTTCTTAGCCGTTGTTAAAGTCATGGAGTCTTTTGAAACCATGTAGGCGTACAGCATTTGTACGACTTTTGCTCTTATAAGGACACGATTTATCATCTAAATATAATTTTTTTGCAAAGTTACCCTAAAATCGGTTTTCAGTCAAATAAAACTTTATGAATTTACGTTTTGACCATCGTTAAGTCGCTGACGAACCACCTCATAAATCATAATACCACCAGCAACCGACACGTTGAGCGAATTGATTTGCCCAAATTCGGGAATAGCCACGAGTGTGTCGCAAAGTTTCAGCACATCGGTGGAAATACCGGTATCTTCGGCACCAAGCACAATGGCTACAGGTCCGGTGAAATCGGCTTTTGTATAGTTCAAGTCGGTTTTCTCAGATGCACCCATCACTTTGAAACCGCTGTCGCGCAGATATTGCACAGCTTTCACCAGGTTGCGCTCACGGCACACTGGCAAATAATTCAGTGCACCAGCCGATGTCTTTACGGCATCAGCATTCACACTCACGCTGTTGCGTTCCGGAATCACGATGCAATTCACGCCAGCACACTCGCATGTACGGGCTATCGCACCGAAATTACGCACATCGGTCACACCGTCGAGCACCACCACAAGCGGATTAATGCCTTCGTCGTACAGTGCTGGCACTATATCATCTACATGGTAATAATCCACGGCAGCCATAAACGCTATTACGCCTTGGTGATTTTTGCGAGTCACCTTATTTATGCGTTCTACCGGCACACGCTGAACCGGCACATTGTATTCACGAGTCACACTCAGCAACTCGCGAGCAAGTTCTCCACCAAGGTCCTTTTTCATCAGCACCTTGTCGACCTGCTTTCCCGATTCAATCGCTTCTATTACAGCACGAATGCCGAATACAACTTGGGATTTGTCTATCATTTATTTATTCCAATTAAAGATTTTGCATTTTCGATTGCTGCCTGGTTCACATCTTTACCACTCAACATTCTTGCGATTTCAAGCACATGTTCTTCCTCGTTCAGTGCCTTCACATGGGTGAGTGTAGAGTTTTCATCATCAGCCTTATACACCATCAGGTGATGGTGGGCATGTGCAGCCACTTGTGGAAGATGGGTAATGGCGAGCACCTGGATGCGCTTGCATATTTCTCCCATCATCTCCCCTATTTTGTTAGCCACATCACCCGACACGCCAGTGTCCACTTCATCAAAGATGATGGTGGGCAAACTCATTGAGCGGGCAATAATCGACTTGATGCACAGCATCAATCGTGAAATTTCGCCACCCGATGCCGTGTCTTTGACAGGGAGCAGCGTTTGATTTTTATTGAAGGCGAACAGAAATTCCACCGCATCAGCTCCGTTTGCTGTATAGTCGGTGGCAGTGAACATGATGTCGAAAGCCAAGTTGCGCATACCCAAGGTCTGAGCCAAGGGTTGCAAATCTGCCACAAAAAGCTGTGCCGCTTTTTTTCTGGTTTCCGACAGTGTCAAAGCCAGTTCTTTCACCTTCGCTTTTTGAGTCTTCAATTTCGCCTCAATTTCCGCAATTTGGTTTTCGCTATTGTCAATCAGCGATAGTTGATTTTCAAACTTGTGCTGAATAGCCAACAGTTCATTTACCGATGCGGCATTGTGCTTTCTCTCCAGTTCATAAATGGAGTTCAGGCGCATTTCCACCTCTTCGAGTTGGCGTGGGTCGTCAACCAGTTGGTCATCGACATACGACACCGACTGGGCAATGTCTTTCAACTCCACTAATGCCGACTGCACACGCTCGCCCATTCCCTCAATTTCTGAAAGGTTGCGCTCCGTGCTTTGAATGCGCTGCGCCACCACTTTCAGTTGCTCAAGAATTGAATTCTCCTCGCCATTCAAAGTTGAACTAATCTGCCACAAATTTTGCTTGATTTCCGACACATTGCTCAACTTTTTCTGAAGATTCTCAAGTTCAACATCTTCATTTTCTGTGAGTTTCAAATCAGCGAACTGGTTGAGTTGAAAGCGGATATAATCTTCCTCTGCCCTGCTTTTCTCGTATTCGTTTTGCTTTTCAAGAAGTTGCTCCTGTAGTTTTTTATAGCATACATATTCAACATTATATTTTGAAACCACTTCTTTATTATCAGCAATACTATCTAAAACCGACAGTTGAAACGCAGGTTTTGAAAGAAGCATATTGCTATGCTGCGAATGAATATCCACCAGGCGCGAAGTGAGGTCTTTCAGCACCGAAATAGTCACAGGCGTGTCGTTGACAAAGGCACGCGAACGTCCTGTTGCGCTAATTTCACGTCGCACGATGCACTCTTCTTCCCAAAAGTCAATTTCATTCTCTGCGAAAAAGCCTTCCAGTGCATAGGCAGAGATGTCGAATGATGCCTCTACCACCACTTTCTTCTCTGGGTTTCGCACCGAACGCGCTTCGGCACGCTCGCCCAAAATCAGCGACAAGGCACCCAAGATAATCGACTTACCGGCACCAGTTTCACCAGTGATAATGGTAAGCCCGTTATCAAACTTGATTTCAAGTTCATCGATCAGTGCGTAGTTAGATATATGCAGTCGAGTAAGCATTATGCGCTATTAGTCGTTTTGTTGTTCTTTCTTGATTTTGTCCAGTCGAGCTTGCTCTGTTGGCCACAATGGATAGAGCGTTTCATACACCGAAGCCTTCTCCGTAAGATTAGCTTTGGAGTACACATTCACCAGTTCATCGAGTTTTGCGTCTTTAAACATCGACAGGCACACCGACATGGGTGCCACATCGTAGATTTTCTTCAAAATCTCCAACGATTGCGTAATCACTTGCCTACCTTTGTCGGCACTCACCACCATCTGGTCGAGCCCAAGCCGGTGGTAATTGTAGAGCACTTCACGAATGCCCGAAGTGGCCTTGTCGGTGTAGGCACTGAGCACAGCACTTCTGTTTTTGGTGTCCTCAAACGCTTTCCAGCCACTTTCGCCACTACTTTGAGCCATCCTCACCACATTTGCTGCTTTCTCGTAATATGGGTCGCCACCTCTCATCGAGAAAGTATCAAAATCCATACCGATAATCATAAATGCGTAAAAATTGAGAATCGCTGTCAAATTGCTTTGCATATCCTGCTCGGAATACACCAAAGGCTCATTTTGCTCGTAAGTGAACTCAACTTTCGTGTCTTTGAAATTGATAATTGTGGTGGTGTAAGAGCTGTTATACACCGGGCGTTGCGACTGGATTTGCAAGTCGCCTGTCATCTTTCCACTGCCATCGTCGTAGGTGTTCACCGTCAAAAACAATTTGCACTGAATTTTTTCATTATTGCCAAACTGAGCATCAGTCCACTTGGTGGTGTTCATATACTCGGAAATGGCCTGCTGGAGTGTGGTGAACACTTCTTTATTTGCGTTCTGAATCTTACTGCTGTTGATTTCAACCTCGCAATTCAACTCCTGCGCGAAAGCGCAAGCTCCCCCACACACCACGGCAACCAACAATGAAAAAATACGGCGAATGTTCATAAGTGGAATTTCAATTTTCAAAGTTATTTGCTTGAATGAACTTTAAAGTAAATTTTGGTCAACACATTTTTTGTGTCTTGTGGGAAGTCGCCCTTCATCATCCAGCCATAGTAGCCGGTGTCTTTAGCCAACACTTCCGCAACCGACATTCCTTTGTATTTGCCAAAGTTGAACACTTCCACGCCCTTGTCATCAAACACGAATCGGCCAGCAAGGTCCACATTCTTGTTTTGGGTAGAAAAGGCAGAAAGATACTCAACCTCGTTTTGCAGCGATGGATACTTGTCTAATTGCGCTTTGAGCACCTCGTAGGTGGCTCTTGTGTCGGCATCGGCAGAATGTGCGCCTTCCAAATCTTTTCCGCAATAAAACTTGTAGGCAGCCACAAGATTGCGTTGCTCCATCTTGTGGAAAATAGTCTGAACATCAACAAACTTGCGCTTCGAGAAATCGAAATCCACGCCAGCGTTCAGAAATTCCTCCTGAAGCATGGGAATGTCGAAGCGGTTGCTGTTGAAGCCTGCCACATCACTACCCTCAAACACCGATGCCAGTGAGCGTGCCACCTGCTTGAATGTGGGGCAATCCTTCACGTCGTCGTCGGTAATGTGGTGAACGGCTGTAGCCTGTTCAGGGATGTGCATTCCCGGATTCACACGAAGGGTCTTTGATTCTTCAGTGCCGTTGGGAAACACTTTGATATACGAAATTTCCACTATTTTGTCGGAAGTGATGTTCAACCCTGTGGTTTCAAGGTCGAAAAACACTAACGGCTTTTTCAAATTTAATTCCATTTGATATTTCTATATTTTTTTGGAGTGACGTCTGTGCTATTAAAGCATCATTGGCATAAGAAGAACAAGCAGTTCCTCATTTTCTTTCTGCTCAACAGGCAAGAACAAGCCTGCTCTTGTTGGGTCGATGAGCTGAACTGAGATATTTTCAGCGTCGATGTTGTTGAGCACGTCGATGATATTCTCATCGTTGAAGCCGATAGCCATTTCCACACCGTTGTAGTCGCAAACGATGCGTTCTTCCGCAGAAGTTGAGTAATCAATATCTTGGGTTGACATCAGCACTTCATCAGGACGCATCTCCAACTTCACAAGACCGCTTGAACTGGTGAACACCGACACACGGCGGAGCGCGTTGAGCAATTGCACACGGTCAATCGACACGTTGTATTGGTTTGTGGTTGGAATCACAGAGTTGTAGTTAGGATAACGGCCATTCACGAAACGGCAAGTGAGTGTATAGTCTGCTGTCTCGAAAGTTGCGCTCTTGCTATCTACAGTAATATTCACATCACCATCTTTCTTTTCAAGAATACTGCTCAAAATTGCAGCAGGCTTGGTTGGGAGAATGAACGAGAGTTCGTGACCTGTTTGGATATTGAGTTTGCGATAGCGCACCAACTTGTGGGTGTCAGATGCCACAAACACGATTTCATCGGGCTTGATGTCCCAGAAAATACCCATCATCACCGGACGCATTTCCTCAACGCCTACAGCGAAGATTGTTTGTTGAATACCCTCAACCACAGTTTTGCAAGGCAGAGTCAAGTGCTTTGGTTCTTCTTCGCTCGCAGCCTTCACAGGGAATTCATTGCCGTTCACGCCAATGAAGTTGAATTTACCGTGAAGATAAGTGATGTTGATTTCAAGATTCTCATCGTTCACATCAAATGTGAGTGCCAAGTCAGGAAGTTGCTTGAGAAGGTCGAGAAGTTTCTTCACATTTGCAGCAAACTTTCCTGAGCCTTCAGGGTTTTGCACCTGCACATTGGTGGTAAGCGTAGTTTCCTGATCGCTACCAGTAATCACCAATTTGTCGCCTTCAAGGTTGAACAAGAAATTGTCGAGAATCGACAGCTTGTTTTTGGAATTCACTACCTTACTCACTGCTGAAAGGTGAGAAAGTAAAAGCTTACTTTGAATGTTGAATCTCATATATGCTATAATTTGAATTTATTAATATTCGCTTGTTGTAAAACCTGTATATTTTTAACTTACAAATATACAAATTATTGCCGACAATTCAACAAAAAACGTCGTCCAAACTCACTTGGACGACGCTATTTTAAGTATTATTTTGCAATTTCTCACATCACACCACGCTCTCTGAGCTTCTTTTGCCAATTCCAGGCGCTGAGCATGGTGTCTTCAATCGACTCTTGAGCCTTCCAGCCGAGCACTTCGTTAGCCTTCTTTGGGTCGGCCCAAATCTTCACGATATCGCCTTCGCGACGGCCCACAATCTTGTGTGGAACCTTAACGCCAGTAGCCTTTTCAAATGCGTGGAGAAGTTGGAGAACCGACAAGCCCTCGCCTGTTCCGATATTGAACACTTCGAGTTTTTCGTCGCTCTTGTCCTCAAGCATTCTCGCAAGTGCCACAACGTGAGCTTTCGCAAGGTCAACCACGTTGATAAAGTCGCGAATGCAAGAGCCGTCGGGGGTGTCGTAATCGTCGCCGAAGATGCTCAATTCCTTACGCACGCCAATAGCAGTCTGGGTGAGATAAGGAACAAGGTTTTGTGGAACACCGTTTGGCAATTCGCCAATTTCTGCCGATGGATGCGCACCGATTGGGTTGAAGTAGCGCAGCAAAATAGCCTTGATTGGAGCACCGCTCTTCACCACGTCGGCAATGATGTCTTCACTCATCTGCTTGGTTGCGCCGTAAGGTGAAGTTGCCTTCTTGGTTGGAGCGTCTTCTGTGATAGGATTCTTATCTGGTTCGCCATACACGGTGCAAGAAGAAGAGAACACAAAGCCTTTTACACCGTAAACAGGCATCAAATCGAGCAAGTTGATGAGAATGTTGAGGTTGTTACGGTAATAGAGAATAGGTTTGTGAATCGACTCACCCACTGCCTTACTTGCGGCAAAATTGATAATGCCGTTGATACCAGGATTTGCCTTAAACAATTCGTGCAGAGTGTCGATATTTGTGCAGTCACCCTCCACAAACACCGGGCGAATACCTGTGATTTTCTCAATACCGTCAAGCACTTCGATGTTGCTATTCGACAAGTTGTCGATAATCACAACTTCGTAACCTGCTTGTTGCAATTCCACGGTGGTGTGGGAACCGATAAATCCCAAGCCGCCAGTAACAAGAATTTTTCCTTTCATTTTGATTACTTTTTGATTGATTTTATAATATGTTCCACGATTCTGCCACAAGCCAATCCATCGCCGTAAGGATTTATTGCCTTGCTCATCTTTTCATACTGTTCTTTCGAATCCAGCAGCAGCTGCATGTTTGACACGATTTTCGCATAGTCGGTGCCGACCAGCTTCACCGTGCCTGCATCAAGAGCCTCTGGACGCTCAGTGGTGTCGCGCATCACGAGCACCGGTTTTCCAAGCCCAGGAGCTTCCTCCTGAATGCCGCCGCTGTCGGTAAGCACAATGCTTGATTTCTCCATCAGATACACGAAGTTGAGATATTCAAGCGGCTCGATGAAGAATAAGTTGCTGGAAGCGTCGATGCTGTCGCCAAACACTTCTTTGATGGGTCGGCGCACATTGGGATTGAGGTGCATCGGATACACGAAATCCACATTCGGATAACTTTCGCTCAAGGTCTTAATTGCATTGCAGATGTTCTTGAAGCCTTCTCCGAAGTTTTCTCTACGGTGACCGGTAATCAGCACAAGGCGGCGTGTGCCGTCGTCGAGTCGGTTCACATCGTATCCCTGCTCTTTCAGGCGAGCCGACAATGAGGCAGAGAGTGTGGTGTCGTTTTTAATTCTGTCCACCACCATGTGAAGCGCGTCAATCACAGTGTTGCCTGTCACGATAATCTTTTCTTTTCCCACTCCCTCATCAAGCAAGTTCTGACGGCTGAGCGGTGTGGGCGAAAGGTTGAATGTGGCAATGCGCCCTGTAATCTGACGATTCATTTCCTCAGGCCAAGGGCTGTAGATGTTGTGCGTGCGCAAGCCTGCTTCCACATGTCCCACAGGAATCTGCTGGTAAAATGCTGCCAAAGCGGCTGCCATGCTGGTGGTGGTGTCGCCATGCACAAGCACCACATCGGGCTGCGCCTCTTTGAGCACATCACGCATTCCCAAAAGCACACGAGAGGTAATATCGTATAAATCTTGACCCGACTTCATGATATTCAAGTCGTAGTCGGGGGTGATATCAAATATCTCCAGCACCTGGTCAAGCATCTCACGGTGCTGACCAGTAACACACACTATGGTATCGACTTCTTCGTGACGCTTCTGAAACTCCTTCACGAGTGGAGCCATTTTGATGGCTTCGGGACGAGTTCCAAAAACAAGCATTACTTTCTTCTTCATAATTCAGTATAATTGAAGTATTTGCCACGTGGAAGCCACAATGGCAAATACTTACACTTTGCAAAAATAATGATTTTTTACAACATTCGCAAACGCCCTATTTCCTTGTGATTTTGAAAATAGTGCCTTCAATCAGCGAGCAATACACATCGCCATTGGCATCTACCTCAAAACCATTCACTTCGCTTGTGCCCATTGGGTAAGAAACCACAAGCTGGTGGGTGGCGGCATCTACGATTGAGAGCTGGCCGTGGCGGCTACCGGCATACACGAATCCATCGTGCTCAATCACGATACATGGAGCATGCTCATAGCCCAAACCAAGGTCGGTTTTCCAAAGGAGCTTGTAACTGTTGCCTTCGGTGCTCATAGCCACCAACTCGCCGTCCATGGTCTTGGCATAAGCCACTTTTCCGTCTTCGCTGCGGCCTAAACTCTCACGAACTTTATTCTCATTCTTTTCGCGCCAAATCTGCTTGCCGCTCTTTCTGTCAACGGCTGTAGCCACACGGTCGGGAGCCACAACCACCACCTTGTCGGCAGTAACCACTGGCACCACGTTGCCTGGGCTGAAGAGGTTCACAGTCTTGCCATTGTTCCACTTCCATTGGAGCTTGCCGCTTTTTTTGTTGATCGAACGCAAATAGGTGTCCCATGCGCCAAAAATCACATCGCCGCCATCAATCACAGGGGCTGCTTGGCAATAGTTGTCGATGTCGTCGAAGCGCCACACTAATTTGTGCTTGGCGATGTCCCAAGCTTGGAATGTCTTGTAACCACCTTGGTAAAGGATGCCTTTTTCTATCACACCATCAGCCACATAGGGACCGTCGGCATTGAAAGCGTATGTTTCCTTGCCCGATTTCTTGTCGAGCCATACCAAGCGGCGGTCGGCAGTTGGCAACACCACATATTTGCGGTCAACTGCAGGGCGTGAGTAAAGCATGGCTGCGGTTTTATATTCCCATTTCACTTTGTGTGTCTGCTTGTCAAGAGCCTTGCAGAAGCCCAAAGAATTGCCGAAATAAATGTTTTTCTCGTCCAATCCCAAGCGGGTGAAGATAGTGGCATTGTCGGCAAACACCTTTTCTACAGCAAAGCGTGCATCTTCTTTAGTTGGTAAAGAAGCAGGTGCTGGGCTGTCGTAGTATTCGGTGTTCATCTTATATGCATACATTGGAACAGGTGCTTGATCTAAAATCTTGTTGTAAACGTGAATCCAATTCGATTTCAAGTCCACATTCATGAGGGTATAGCCGTAATCGCCGTTACCCATATCAAGAGCACGAACAATCAGTCCGTTGATGCCGTCGGTCTCATACAGGCGCCATCTGTGATAGTGACCACACTGGTGAGTGATCACTGGATATTTTTTCAGGATAGCCACATAGTCGCGATAGTTGTCCAAGTCGTCGAGAATTGGATAGTGGTTCACGCTCAGCACCTTCATGCCAGGCTTCACCTTCTCTGAGAGTATCTTGTCGAGCCAAATCAAGTCCTCTTGCTTGATATGACCGTCGCCCATCTTCATGAATGGGCCACAGTTCATGCCCACTACCACCAAGTCGCCAACGGTGAACACAAAGCGGTCGGCGCCCCAAAGGTCGTTGAAAGTCTTGCATGCGCTTTGGCTCCAAGTGTTTTCGTGGTTGCCAGGGATGATGTAGTATGGTTTGGTGAAAGCGTCGAAAATCGACTTCACATTATGGAGTTGCTCATCGCTACCTTCGTTGGTCAAGTCGCCAGAAACAAGCACATAGTCCACATCGCTTTTGTTGACTTCCGCAACAGCGGCTTTCAGTTTTGCCTCATTAGCGTTGCCTGGAGTGACGTGGATGTCGCTAAAGATAGCGAATTTTTGAGCGGAAAGAGTGACACAGCACACAAACAGTGCCAAAACCAGTGTCACCACTCTTAATTGATTAGTTTTCATTTGATTGTAAATATGTGTTTAAATAACAGCAGTGCTCCTGGGAGCACTGCCTTAATTATAAAGTTTGTATTAATCCAGTTTGTGAATAATTAAGCCTGAGCGCAACTTTGGTTCAAACCAAGTGGCCTTTGGAGGCATAATGTTGCCAGAGTCGGCGATGTCGATAATCTGACGCATGGTCACAGGATAAAGTGCCAAAGCCATCTTCATTTCACCAGAGTCAACTCTGTCTTTCAACTCACCTAAACCACGGATACCGCCCACAAAGTCGATACGCTTGTCGGTACGCAAGTCCACGATGTTGAGAATGTCGCGCAAGATGTAGTCGGAAGAAATCTTCACGTCGAGCACACCGATTGGGTCGTTATCATCGTAAGTGCCTTCTTTCGCTGTGAGTGAATACCACTTGCCACCCAAGTAAAGTGAGAAATTGTGAAGGGCTGCTGGACGATAGATTTCTGTGCCCTTGTCTTCTACAACAAACTTCTCTCCCACTTTTTGCAGGAATTCTTCGTCGGTAAGCCCATTGAGGTCTTTCACCACGCGGTTGTAATCCATCACCTTCAAGTGTGATTCTGGGAAGCATACAGCCAGCAGGTAGTTGTATTCCTCTTTGCCTGTGTGGTTAGGGTCGGCCTTTGCCTTTTCCTCTCCCACATGCGCAGCAGCAGCTGTACGGTGGTGACCATCTGCGATATACAGATATGGAATCTTCGCAAAAGCTTCGGTGATTTCGTTGATTACCGCATCATCAGAAATGCACCACAAAGTGTGACCGATACCGTCTTCCGACACGAAGTCGTATTCTGGCTGAGTTTTTGCTGTTTGAGCAATCACTCTTTCAAGCACCTCGTTTGTAGGAAATGACAAGAACACTGGTTCGATGTTTGCATTATTGATTTCAATATGATGCATACGGTCCACTTCCTTTTCCTTACGGGTCAACTCGTGCTTTTTGATTTTGCCAGTGAGATAGTCGTCAACACTTGCTCCTACCACCAAACCATATTGGGTGCGACCATCCATGGTTTGAGCGTAAAGATAGTATTGCTCCTTCTCATCCTGCACAAGCCAGCCTTCGCGTTGGAACTTCTGGAAATTCTCAACAGCCTTGTCGTAAACCTTCTGTTCATGCTCGCCAGTGCCTGGCTCGAAATCAATTTCAGGTTTAATGATGTGATACAGCGATTTCTCGTTGCCTTCAGCTTCAGCTCTTGCTTCTTCACTTGAAAGCACATCATAAGGCTTTGAAGCCACTTGCTCTACAAATTGCTTAGGTGGACGAAGTCCTCTAAACGGTTTAACTTTTGCCATAGTGTTAGTAGTTTTATAAATAATTATGTTAAGGTGGTGTAAATAATATTACTTTCGGAGGATAGTTTGAGCACGGTCAGGACCTACCGACACGATTGTGATGGGCACTTCAAGTTTTTCTTCAAGATACTTGATGTAATCCTTAAATTCCTGAGGGAATTGGTCTTCACTTGTCATGCTGGTCATATCGGTTTTCCAACCTTTAATTTCTGTATATACGGGCTTGATGTCGTGCTCGATTGAGAATGGGAAATCACGGGTCACTTTGCCGTTGATTTCGTAGGCATCACAAGCCTTGATGGTGTCGAATCCGTCGAGCACATCGCTCTTCATCATAATCAACTGAGTCACACCATTGAGCATGATGGTGTAGCGCAAAGCCACGAGGTCAATCCAGCCACAGCGGCGTTCGCGACCGGTCACAGCGCCAAATTCATGACCGATTTGACGAATGGTTGCGCCAGTCTCGTCAAACAGTTCGGTTGGGAATGGGCCGCTACCCACACGGGTGCAATATGCCTTGAAAATACCAAACACTTCGCCAATCTTGCTTGGAGCCAAACCTAAACCAGTGCAAGCACCTGCGCAAATGGTGTTTGAAGAAGTCACGAATGGATATGAGCCGAAGTCCACATCAAGCATACTGCCTTGAGCACCTTCGCAAAGCACGCTCTTACCTTCTTTCAGTTGTTTGTTGATAAAGAACTCGCTGTCAATCAAATCGAATCCTTTCACATATTCGATGCTCTCCAGCCACTTCTTTTCGAGTTCTTCCACATCAGGAGTCTCGCCAAGCGCTTTCAGCAATGTGATGTGGCGCTGTTTTGCTGCATTATATTTTTCGAGGAAGTTTTCTTCGATGTCGCCTACACGCAAACCGTTACGGCTGATTTTGTCGGTGTAAGTAGGGCCAATGCCTTTACCAGTTGTGCCTATTTTGCTATCACCCTTGAGTTTTTCGTTAGCAGCGTCAAGCAGGCGGTGAGTAGGAAGAATCAAATGAGCTTTCTTTGAAATTTTCAATACTTTCGTAATGGCAACACCTTGCTTTTCAAGATCGCGGGCTTCTTCAGCGAAGAGCACTGGATCGAGCACCACGCCATTACCAATCACATTCATTTGTCCGTTTTGGAAAATTCCGGAAGGAATTGAGCGGAGCACGAATTTCTTGCCTTCAAACACGAGGGTATGACCAGCGTTTGGGCCACCTTGAAAACGAGCAACCACATCGTAGCGAGGTGTGAGCACATCCACTACTTTTCCTTTTCCTTCATCTCCCCATTGTAAACCCAAAAGAACGTCAACTTTCATAATTACTTTTTTGTTTTTATATTTTGTTTTTTCTTGTTTCTTGCACAGGTGTTACACAGTCCGTTAACACACATAATTCGATATTGCTCGCTAAATGCGGCATAGCGCTTGGCATGAAGCTCTTCCGCTAACGCCAGATCCTTAACGGTTTTCACCTTTCCACAGTCCAAACACACCAGGTGAATGAATTTCACCTCGCTTATGCGGGTGAATTGCAGTTTTTGCAGTCCTTCATTGAAAAACCTGCAAAGAATGCCTGCTTTGGTAAGCAACTCCAAATTGCTATACACCGTGGATTGACTCACCTTAAACGCATCGGATTGAAGCTGTTGACATAACTGCTCTGCTGTGAAAGGTTTGTTAAACGCAAGTGCCTTGCTTAAAACGGCAAACCTTTCTGGGGTTTTCCTATAATTGCCCTTCTCCAGAAAATTACTGAAGTTCTTGACAATAGCGCTATTATTCAACACGTCGCTCATAGCTAAAAATATCTCTACAAAGATAAGAAATATTACAAACATAGGAAAATATTTTTAACGGCAATCATACTCCTTGATAAAATAGCCATTATTGGATAGGATTTGGGCGTTTTTTCTCGATATTGCTTGCTCATACCGCTTTTTTTTCGGAAATTTGCAGAATATTTACACATTGTTTATAAAGAATTAAAATTATAATGGAAATAACAGTTGCTCAGCTCGCAGCCATGGTCCACGGAACTGTGGATGGCGATGCTTCAGTACGTATCAACAACTACTCTAAAATTGAAGAAGCCACTGAAGGTTGCTTAACCTTTTTGGCTAACGTAAAATATACTCACTTCATCTACACCACAAAGGCTTCTGCCGTGCTGGTGCGAAACGACTTCCAACCAGAGAAGCCCATTAGCGCCACACTCATCAGAGTGGAAGACCCTTACAAGACTCTCGCCGACCTGCTCAATATGGTCAGCGCTCAAGCCCCTGAGAAAGTGGGCATCGAGCAGCCTTGCTTCATCAGTGAAGGTGTTGAGGTTGATGAAAAAGCCTATGTGGGTGCGTTTGCCTATATCGGCAAGCGTGTGAAATTGGGTAAAGGCGTGAAAATTTATCCACAAGTGTATGTGGGCGACGATGTGACCATTGGCGACAACGTAATCCTCTACCCTGGCGTGAAGGTGTATCACGGCTGTAAGATTGGCAACCGCTGCATCGTGCACGGTGGTGCCACTATCGGTGCCGACGGCTTCGGCTTCGCTCCAAAGGAAGACGGCACTTACGAGAAAATCTCTCAAATCGGCATCGTGATTCTTGAAGACGATGTGGAAATCGGTGCCAACACCACCATCGACCGCGCCACCATGGGTGCCACCGTCATCAAGCAAGGTGCAAAACTCGACAACCTTATCCAGATTGGCCACAATGTGGAAATCGGCGAAAACACCGTGATGGCTGCTCAAGTGGGTGTAGCTGGTTCTACCAAGATTGGCAAACACAATATGGTGGGCGGACAGGTTGGTTTCGCAGGTCACATCACTGTGGGCGACCAAAACGGCATCGGTGCACAATCTGGTATTCCTAACAGCATCGGTTCAAAGCAGCGTGTGCTTGGCTCACCTGCCATCAACGTGCTCGACTTTGCGCGCACACAAGTTTACCTCAAGCGTCTGCCATCGTTATTCAGCGATGTGAGCGCAATTAAGAAAGACATTGAGGCTCTTCAAAAAGACTAATAAAAAATTCAAGATATATTTAATGAAACAAAAAACATTAAAAAGCGAGTTCTCCGTTAGCGGCAAGGGATTGCATACAGGTGTGCATGTGACTGCCACTTTCAAACCTGCCGAGGTGAACACAGGATACAGAATTAAGCGCATCGACTTGGAAGGCGAGCCTATCATTGAAGCCCTTGCCGAAAACGTGACCGAAACAACCCGTGGCACTGTGGTTTCGAGCAAAGCCGACAAGAATGTGAAGGTGAGCACCATCGAGCACGCATTGGCAGCCCTCTACACTGCCGGCATCGACAACTGCTTGATTGAGGTGGATGCAGCCGAACTCCCAATTCTCGACGGTAGCGCAATCATCTACTGCAATAAAATTGAAGAAGTAGGCATTCAAGAGCAAGAAGAGGAAAAGGAATACTATGTGGTGAAGAAGCGTATCAAGGTTTTTGACCCCGAAACCGGTTCTTCTTTGATTGTCCTCCCCGACGATGAACTGTCGATGGACGTGATGATTGAATTTAATTCGCCAGTTTTGAGCAATCAGTTTGCATCGCTTGAGCATGTGTCGGCTTTCAAGAGTGAGATTGCGGCAAGCCGCACATTCGTTTTCGTTCGCGAAATCCTTCCTTTGCTGCAAATGAACCTCATTAAAGGTGGCGACCTCGACAACGCTATCGTTATCCACGATAAGGAAATGCCGAAAGAAGACCTCGACCGTCTTGCCGACCTGATGAACGTGCCACGCAAGCAAGTGAGCGAGTTGGGCTATCTCAACAACAAGCCTTTGGTATATAAGAATGAGCCAGCACGCCACAAACTGCTCGACCTTCTCGGCGACCTTTCTTTGATTGGCCGTCCGTTGAAAGGTCGCATCGTGGCTACAAAGCCTGGGCACACCATCAACACCACTTTGGCAAAGAAAATCCGCAAGGAGCTTCGTTACCAAAATGTGCAAGCCCCAAGCTACGACCCTAACAAGGAACCAATATTCGGCATCAACGACATTCGCCGTATGCTTCCACACCGCTACCCAATGCAGTTGGTTGACAAGGTGATTGAAATGGGTAAAAACCACATTGTGGGTGTGAAAAATATCACCTCAAACGAGCCATTCTTCCAAGGTCACTTCCCAGAAGAGCCTGTTATGCCTGGCGTGCTTCAGGTTGAGGCAATGGCGCAAGTGGGCGGTTTGCTCGTGCTCTCACAAGTGGAAGACCCCGAACGCTACTCCACCTACTTCATGAAAATCGACAACGTGAAGTTCCGCCAAAAGGTGGTGCCTGGCGACACGCTCATTTTCCACCTCTCATTCATCACTCCTATCCGTAGAGGCTGTGCAGTGATGAAGGGTTACGCTTTCGTGGGCGAGAAGATTGTTTCGGAGGCTGAATTTATGGCGCAAATCGTAAAAAACAAATAAGTAACAGTAAAAACTATATCATAAAAAGAAATATGGAACAATACCCCTTTGCCGTAATTGATCCAAGTGCAAAGATTGGCGAGAATGTGAAAATCGGTCCATTTGTCACTATCGACGGAAATGTTGAAATTGGCGATGGCACCGTCATCGACAGCAACGTGACCATTCACTCTGGCGCAAGAATCGGTAAAAATTGCCACATACACTCTGGCGCAGTGATTAGCGACATTCCCCAAGACCTCAAATTTAAAGGAGAGGAAACTTTAGCTATCATTGGCGACAACACCAGCATTCGCGAGTTTGTGACTATCCACCGCGGTACAGCTTCACAAGGAAAAACCGTGGTAGGCAGCAACTGTCTGATTATGGCATACTGCCACGTGGCACACGACTGTGTGTTGCACGACCGCATCATCATGTCGAACGCCGTTCAGCTCGCTGGCGAAGTGCTGGTTGAAGACTGGGCAATCATTGGTGGCGGCACGCTCGTGCACCAATTCACCCACATTGGTCCTCACGTGATGATTCAAGGTGGCTCGCAAGTGAACAAAGACATTCCTCCTTACGCAATGATTGGCCGTCAACCCATCTCTTACATGGGCATCAATTCCGTGGGCCTTAACCGTAGAGGTTACACCCAAGAGCAAATCGAAACTATCAACAATGTGTATCGAGCGCTGTATTTCTCTGAACTCAACTTCCGCGACGCTATCGCAAAGATTGAGGCAGAAATGCCAGTTTCGGCTGAACGCGACATCATTGTTGACTTCGTGAAAAATTCACCTCGCGGCATCGTTCGCAAAGTGTAATTCCACACATTATTTAATATATAAGGCGGTTACCTCAACAGAGAAGTAACCGCCTTTTGTTTTTCTAATATTTAACCGATTATAAACCTCGCTCAAGCTTGTCGAGTTTTTCGCCATCGTTCAGCCTGTAGTAGATGTCGCGGAGTATGCTTCTCGCGTCCACGCTGTCATGGTTGATTTGGAACGCCTTTTCCAAATATTCCTTTGCCTTGTCGAATATAGGGGTCAGTTCCTTCGAGAGCTTTGCGTTCGATTTTTTCGGATTGTCTTGAATGTATTTCAACGCTTCAAGATAGTAGCACCTGCCAGCATCGAAGTTGGTTTGATAATCATCAGGCATAAGTTCTACAGCCCTGATATAATATGGACGTGCCTGCATATAGCTGGATTGCGACTCCACTATCTGCCCTTTTATGGTGTAATAATTGGCGTTGAGCGAGTCCATCAGTATAGCCTGGTCAAGCATCAGCTCTGCCTCTTTCATTTTTCCATGATAAATGCAGTCGTTGATCATGATGCGCATATATCGCACATCTTGCTTCCCGTAAAGCTGATAAGCCTCTTTCGTTACTTTCACCATCGTGGCTGTGTCGCCAAGCTGGTGGAGCACATTAATATCGTGGTCAAATGCGCTTTTCTTCACCACACCCAACGAGCGTGCTTGGGTGAACAGGTCGTGCGCTTCTCTAAGTTTTTTAAGTTGGACCGCCGCCATGGCTTGGAAATAACGCATTTCTCCGATTACAGTGTCGGGGTCAACTTTGTGTTTCACAATTTGCTGCGGAGTGGTCACCAAGTTGTAATAAATGCCCCAAAGTTTGTAGGCATTTCCCATGTCTTTCGCCTTATACAAATCGGCTCCAGCAGCACTGTAGTCCACCACATATCCCATCATTTTGTGCCAAATCTCTTTTGAGAATTTGGTTTTCACTTTCTGTTTCTGTGTGGCTTTGTCAATTTTCGGAGTGCCATCGCGATTGGTTTCCAAAATAGTGTCTAATTTCAGTGCTTTTTGGCTATAGTCATAACCACTCACCAGTGCATTACCCATTTCTTTCACGTCGAATGAGTTGCCCACTGATTTATTCACACGATTCTTGTCGTAGATGCCAAACTCTACCCGAGCAGCCAGCCACCAAGTTTCGGCAAGGTCTTGTGTCACCTCGTTGGTGAGTGCCGGTTTCAGTTTCGCCTGTGCATTTTTATAGGCTTTCAAATCAGCAGACAGGTCACCAATACTTTTCTTCACTTCTTCCAATGTGCGCTTCTGCGCATTCACTGGCGAAAAAGCAAAAAAAGCCATCAAAGCAAGTGATAAAAAATAACGATACTTCATCTGCGAATGATTCTTTTTTTTAGGTAAAACGCTGCGCAGTCCACACTATTTTTTGGTCTGCACAGCGCTTATAAAAATTTATTTAATAATTAATTTATTGTATCTCGTTGCACAACATTATTTTTGTTGAGCTGGAGCTGTAGCATCTGCTGGTTGAGCCTTTGGCTTCAAGATGTTCAAACCGTACTTGATGTTGTCGATGAAAGCTTCAGTGCCAGTTTGACCATTTTCTTTAGCTCTTTCAAGATAGCCAAGTGCTTCTTCATACAATGGAATTACCACTGGAGCAGCTTGTTCGTTGGTTGCATCTGGGTGAGATTGCAGATAGTCTTGAACCTTCTTCCAAAGACCGTGACCAGCTCTGTAGAGTGCGTCAGGATATTTTGGATTCAATTCAATAGCTTTCTTGTAAGCAGCGACAGCTTCATCAGCAGTCTTGGTGGTGTCGTTAGTGTAAACGTCGCCAAGCATGCATTGGTAAGTTGCGTTAGCTGGTTCAGCAGCGATAGCACCTTCGAGAAGAGTGTATGCTTTTGCATATTCCTTCTTGTCGAGAATAGTTTGAAGGTAGCGAGCCAAACTTGCAGCCTTGTAGTCGCCAGTGTTCACACCAAAGAGCTTACCGGTGAAGCCATACTTCATTGCTTCGCCAAATGCTGCGAAAGCGTCCATATCGGAATTCATGTTGTAGTCGCAAAGACCCTTCATGAAGTAGATTTGACCCATAATGGTATCGGCAGGTTGTACAACCTTGTTTTCGATAGCCATTGGCGATTTAATCAATTGGCAGTATTTACCATACACAGCAGAAGCTTCTGCATTCTTTTGTGCTTGGTAGTAGTTGTCACCTACTGTGAGCAAGTCACCGATGTGAGCGCACAAGATAGGAACAATCTTCTTTGAATATTTAGTTTCGATTTTCTTCAAAGAACCATCCTTGTTGAGCTTCTTTACAGAGTCGAGTGGAAGAGCTTCCTGGAAGTCAGCAAAACCCTTGAGAAGGTTTGCTGCCATTTGGTCTTTGTCCACTTTGTCTGGACTCAATTGCATAGTACCCAAATCCTTGTCATAAGCTTCAAAAGCAGCCTTACCTGATTTGAAGAGCGATTCTGCAGTGTTTTGTGCAGATGCTGAACCCGCCAGCATCAATGCACTTGCTAAGAGCATAATTGTTTTCTTCATAATTCAAATATTAAAAAATTAATAGTTATTCGTTATTATCTGTATTGTTGTTTTCTGTTTCGTTGTCCACTTCTGGAACATTATTTTCTATATCATCAATATTGATGTCTTCGTCAACCTCTGGTTGGGTTTGAACCTTGCATACCGATGCAATTTCGTCGTTCTTCTTCTCCAAATTGATAAGACGAACACCCTGGGTGTTGCGGCCCATCACTCGCAGGTCGGTCACTTTCATACGAATCATGATACCCGACTTGTTGATAATCACGAGGTCGTTGTCATCGTTCACGTTCTTGATGGCAATGAGTTTACCAGTCTTGTCGGTGATGTTCATTGTCTTCACGCCCTTACCGCCACGGTGAGTGATGCGGTAGTCGTCGAGTTCGCTACGCTTGCCCATACCCTTCTCGGAAACCACGAGCACATTGTCGTTGGCGCCTGTACGCATACAAATCATACCCACGATGCCGTCTTCAGGACCATCAAGGGTCATACCCTTCACACCCGTTGATGGACGGCCCATGTTGCGAACCTGGTTTTCGTTGAAGCGGATTGCGCGGCCGTTCTTGTTGGCGAGAATGATTTCGCTGTCGCCTTCGGTCAATACTGCGTCGATGAGTTGGTCGTTTTCAAGCAAGTTGATAGCGATCACACCATTGGTGCGTGGACGCGAATATTCCTTCAATGCGGTTTTCTTCACCACACCATTCTTCGTTGCGAAAACGATATTGTGCGATTCGTTGTATTCAGGGTCTTTCAACTTGGTGACACGGATAATGGCTTGAACGCGATTATCTGGGCCAAGGTTGAGCAAGTTCTGAATAGCGCGACCCTTTGAGTTCTTCGAACCTTCTGGAATCTCAAACACACGGAGCCAATAGCAGCGACCTTGCTCGGTGAAGAATAGCATATAGTTGTGGTTGGTGGCTTCAAACACACGCTCGATAAAGTCTTCATCGCGTGTTTCGCTGCCCTTTGCACCCACTCCACCACGAGCTTGTGTGCGATATTCAATGAGAGGCGTACGCTTAATATAACCGAAGTGAGAAATAGTGATAATCATTGGGTCGTCGGCGTAGAAGTCCTCTGCGTTCATTTCCTCAGCCGAATACTCGATTTCGGTCTTACGCTCGTCGCCAAACTTTTCACGCACCTCAATCAATTCATCTTCAATCACCTTGCGGCAAGTGACAGGATTGTTGAGAATGTCTTCCAAGAATGCGATACGCTTGCGCAGTTCCTCCAACTCGTCGCGGAGCTTGTCTTGCTCAAGATTGGTGAGCTGACGCAGACGCATTTCCACGATAGCGCGAGTCTGAGCATCATCGAGTTCGAAGCGTTCCGACAGGCGTTGACGTGCCTCGTCGGTGTTCTTACTGCTGCGGATGATGTGAATCACCTCATCGATATGGTCAGATGCGATAATCAAGCCCTCCAGAATGTGAGCACGGTCGAGTGCCTTCTTCAACTGGAATCGTGTGCGACGAATCACCACTTCGTGACGGTGATCGAGGAAGTGTTGCAGAATTTGCTTCAAGTTCACGGTTTGTGGTCGGCCATTCACCAGACACACATTATTAACACTGAACGACGACTGCAATTCTGTCATCTTATAGAGCTTATTGAGAAGCACGTTAGGATTCTGGTCCTTCTTCACATCAATCACGATACGCATACCTTGGCGGTCACTTTCGTCGTTGATGTTGCTGATGCCTTCAATCTTCTTTTCCTCCACCAGTCGAGCGATAGCCTCAATCAGTTCACGCTTGTTCACGTTGTAAGGAATTTCACTCACCACAATCTTGTCGCGGTCGTTTTCGGTTTCGATTTCTGCTTTCGCACGAATCACCACGCGTCCGCGTCCAGTCTCAAATGCGTCTCTCACGCCCTGATAGCCATGGATGATACCACCTGTTGGGAAGTCGGGGGCTTTGATGAATTGCATCAAGTCGGAAATCTCCATTTCTGGATTTTCGAGCAGTGCCAAGCACGCGTTAATCGACTCGGTGAGGTTGTGAGGTGGCATGTTGGTTGCCATACCCACCGCAATACCGCTACCGCCATTCACCAGCAAGTTAGGGAATCGGGTTGGAAGCACTTGAGGTTCTTCGAGGGTGTTGTCGAAGTTGGGGTCGAAATCCACGGTGTCTTCGTCCAAGTCGCGCATCATTTCCTCACCCATCTTTGCCAAACGGGCCTCTGTGTAACGCATAGCCGCAGGGCTGTCGCCGTCGATAGAACCAAAGTTACCTTGACCATCTACTAATGGATAACGCATTGCCCATTCCTGAGCCAAACGCACCATTGCAAGATAAACAGAAGAGTCACCGTGTGGGTGATATTTACCGAGCACATCACCGACGATACGTGCCGACTTCTTGTAAGGCACATTTGAGAAGTTGCCGAGCTTGTTCATACCGTAGAGCACTCTTCGGTGTACAGGCTTGAAACCGTCTCGAATGTCGGGGAGAGCACGAGAAACAATCACCGACATCGAATAGTCGATGTACGACGACTTCATCTCGTTTTCAATGTTGATCTCAATAATTCGATCGTTGTTCATTTACTATAAATTTAAATTAAAATTACACATCGCCGCACCCACAAATCAGGCTAAAATTGCGCCCCAGTCCTCATGAAATGCAGCAAGTCATCTAATTTACAAAGTTAATAAAAATTATCGGATTAATCAACCATTTACAGGCAAACTACAATATTTTAAAAGAGCTCCAAACACTGATTTCAATTTTGGCACGATAATTGCACTATTATTAAATCAGATATTATATTTTTCAAAAAAAATAAACTACACAAATACAAACCGAACAGTAAATTGTTTTTGTAAAATTTGCATCTATGACTACAGAGCACTTGTTTGGTTTAACCACATAGAAAATTTTCTTACATTATCCACGTTTTTAGTGTGATACAGATTATGAGATACGACGAACTGACAGAAAAAAGCAACTTTGAATGGCAGCACGGCACTTTTCCCCTGCCCCAAGACGGTGCTGGATTCACAAGCGACGACGATGATGACGACGACACTATCGACGACAACCGTGATTCTGACAGCGGAAGCCAGGAGCAAGGCCACGCTGGCGGAGAAAAGCGCACGCAGCGACGAAATGTCATAAAAAATGACAGCGGAACACCTGTCATCGACAAATACGGCAAAGACATCACAAAAGTGGCGAGCGAAGGCGGCCTCGACCCCGTGGTGGGCAGAGAAAACGAAATTGAGCGCATCGCACAAATCTTGAGCCGCAGGAAAAAGAACAATCCCGTGTTGATTGGCGAGCCCGGTGTGGGTAAATCTGCCATCATCGAGGGCTTGGCACTTCGCATTATTCAGCGAAAAGTGGCGCGTGTGCTGTTCGACAAGCGCATCGTGGCTCTCGACATGGCTTCGGTGGTGGCTGGCACAAAGTATCGCGGACAATTCGAAGAGCGCATCAAAGCCATTATCGACGAGGTGGCTAACAATAAGAATATCATCTTGTTTATCGACGAAATCCACACCATCGTTGGTGCTGGCAATGCTTCGGGCTCGATGGACGCAGCCAATTTGCTCAAGCCAGCCTTGGCTCGTGGCGAGGTGCAGTGCATCGGTGCCACCACGCTCGATGAATACCGCAAAAACATCGAAAAAGACGGTGCATTGGAGCGCCGTTTCCAAAAGGTGATTGTTGATGCCACCAACACAGAAGAAACACTTGAAATTCTCCACAATATCAAGCACGTTTATGAGCAGCACCACGGTGTGGCTTACACCGACGAGGCCCTGCAAGCGTGCGTGCGCCTCACCGACCGCTACATCACCGACCGCTCATTCCCCGACAAGGCTATCGACGCTCTCGACGAGGCTGGGTCGCGTGTGCACATCTCTAAGGTGGTGGTGCCTAAGGAAATCGACGAGTTGGAAAAGCGCATCGCTGAAGCACAGGAGAATAAGTTGAAAGCCGTTCAGGCTCAAAACTTTGAGAGTGCCGCCAACTATCGCGACCATCAAGAAAAACTGAAACTTGAATTGCAGGACGCAAAAGACAAGTGGGAGCGCGAACTCGACAACCAACGCGAGACGGTCAACGAAAACGATGTGGCAGAAGTGGTGGCTATGATGACTGGCGTGCCTGTTCAGCGCATCGCGCAGTCGGAGGGCATTCGCCTCTTGGGCATGACCGACGAACTGAAGAATCAAATCATCGGTCAAGACGAGGCAATCGACAAGATTGCACGCGCCATTCGCCGCAACAGAGTGGGTTTGAAAGACCCCAACCGCCCTATCGGCTCATTCATGTTCTTGGGTTCTACGGGTGTGGGTAAAACGCTGCTTGCAAAACGCCTCTCCGAGTTTTTGTTCAATTCTCCCGATGCACTTATCCGTATCGACATGAGCGAATATATGGAGAAATTCAACGTGTCACGCCTTGTGGGTGCGCCTCCGGGCTACGTTGGCTACGAAGAAGGCGGACAATTGACTGAGAAGGTGCGTCGTCGCCCCTATTCGGTTGTACTTTTTGATGAAATCGAAAAGGCTAACCCCGATGTGTTCAACATGTTGCTGCAAGTACTCGACGAAGGTTGCCTCACCGACAGTTTGGGCAGAAAGGTGAACTTCAAAAACACCATCATCATCATGACATCGAACATCGGCACAAGAGAACTGAAGGACTTTGGCGCTGGCGTGGGTTTCAACACCGCCATCACCAAGGAGCGCAGCGAGGCTGTGATTCGCAAGGCTTTGAATCGCCAATTCTCTCCTGAATTCCTCAACCGTATCGACGACATCATCACATTCTCATCGCTCAACCACGAGTGCATCTTGAAGATTATCGACATCGAACTCAAGAGTTTCTATCAACGTGTTCACGAATTAGGCTACACGTTGGAAATCACCGATGCCGCCAAGAATTATGTGGCAGACAAGGGTTTCGATGTGCAGTTCGGTGCCCGCCCACTCAAGCGCTCTATCCAGAGCTACATTGAAGACCCATTGAGCGAGTTGCTGCTCCGCAACGAGGACAAATCTTCAGGCCATTTGCTGATTGATCTGAAAGACGGTGAAATCGACGCCCAATTCATCGAAAGCCAAAAGGTGGAAAACGTGTCAGAATAGACACTCTTCTCACCATCACAATATGATAAAATGTCACATTTTACCGATGTGGCATTTTTTTTGTATGGTTGTATATCACATTAATTAAATAGAAAATAAAGTCTTAAAATAATTTATAATTATGGCAAAAGGTTCAATCGGGGTTACCACAAGTAATATTTTCCCCGTTATTAAACAATTTCTTTACAGCGACCACGAAATTTTCCTTCGCGAAATCGTGTCAAATGCTGTAGATGCTACACAAAAACTCAAAACACTTGCCAACGCAGGTGAATTTAAAGGCAAAACCGACGATTTGAAGGTGAGCGTTAAGCTCGACGCCGAAGCTGGCACTCTCACCGTCAGCGACAACGGTATCGGTATGACTGCCGAAGAAATCGACAAATACATCAACCAAATCGCTTTCTCTGGCGCTGAGGACTTCTTGAACAAATTCAAAGACAACGCCAACGCCATTATCGGCCACTTCGGTTTGGGTTTCTATTCCGCTTTCATGGTTTCAAAGAAAGTGGAAATCCGCACCCTTTCATACAAGGAAGGCGCAAAGGCTATGAAGTGGACTTGCGACGGTTCTCCTGAATACGACATGGAGGAATGTGAAAAGGCTGAGCGCGGAACCGACATCGTGATGTATATCGACGATGAGGAAAAGGAATATTTGGAAAACAACCGCATCAGCGCATTGCTCAACAAATACTGCCGCTTCATGCCAGTGCCTGTGATTTTCGGTAAGGAGCAGGAATGGAAAGACGGTAAATACGTGGATACCGACACCGACAAAGTGATCAACAACATTGAACCACTGTGGACCCGCACTCCAACCGAACTCAAAGACGAGGACTACATCAAGTTCTACCACGCTATCCAGCCCGGTCAGGAAGACCCTCTGTTTTGGATTCACCTGAATGTTGACTTCCCTTTCACCCTCACTGGTATTCTCTACTTCCCAAAAATCAAGAACAACCTCGACGTTCGCAAAGACCGCATCCAGCTCTATTGCAACCAGGTGTTCGTTACCGACAGCGTGGAAGGCGTTGTGCCTGACTTCATGATGCTGCTTCAAGGTGTTATCGATTCTCCAGATATTCCTCTGAACGTATCTCGTAGCTATTTGCAAGCCGACCGCAACGTGAAGAAGATTTCCACCTACATCACTAAAAAGGTGGCTGCACGCTTGGAGGAATTGTCGAAGAAAGACACCAAGGCTTTTGAGGAAAAGTGGAACGACATCAAGATTTTCATCGAATACGGTATGCTCAGCGATGAGAAGTTCTGCGAGCAAGCCATGAAGTTTGCCCTCGTTTCCGACACCGAAGGCCAATTCTTCAAACTCGACGACTACAAGAAGCTCATCGAAGGCAACCAAACCGACAAGGATGGCAACCTCGTTTATCTTTACGCTACCGATAAGGAGGCACAATACTCCTATATCAAAGCCGCAAACGATAAGGGCTACAATGTGCTGATGATGGACGGTCAACTCGACATTCCTTTCGTGAGTATGCTTGAGCAAAAGAACGAAAAGAGCCGTTTCGTGCGTGTTGACTCTGATGTAATCGACAATCTTATCCGCAAGGAAGACGACAAGAAGTCGGAACTCTCCGCCGACGAGCAAGCCATGGCTTCTACCCTCTTCAAATCGCAGATTCCTGCCATCGAAAAGAGCGAGTTCTATGTGTCGTTCGCAGCACTCGCTGCCACCGACCAGCCTGTGGTGATTACTCAAAGCGAATATATGCGCCGTATGAAAGAAATGGCACAATTCCAAAGCGGCATGAACTTCTATGGCGAACTGCCTAACGCCTACAACCTCACTTTGAACACCAACCACCCAGTGGTGAAGAAGGTGATTGAGGCTGCAAACGAAAGTCTTGAGGGCGAACTCAAGCCTGTGAACGAAGAGTTGAAGGCCACAAATGCCGTTATCGAAGCCATCAAGAGCCTCGACAAAGACGGCAAGGGCGTGCCCGAAGACAAGAAGGCCGACCTCAAGACCAACGAGGACAAGGCTACCGAACTCCGCGCTAAGAAAGACGAGTTGATTAGCAAATACGCTGCTGGCAACGACACCGTGAAGCAGCTTATTGACATTGCTCTCCTCGGCAACGGCCTTCTCAAGGGCGAGGCTCTGAGCAACTTCCTGAAGCGTTCGGTTTCTCTTCTCTAACGAGATTCTAACACATCACTGAAAATAATACTTGCAACCGGGAATCGGCTATCACAGTCGCTCCCGGTTGCTTTTTTTTGTGCTTTTTTTTGTGCAAAAATCGCAATTTTTTCACATGCGTTTTTGTCATTCCATTTATTTGCACTATCTTTACAAAATAAAATCAAACTGGATTTAAATGCTGAAATGGTTTAAAATATTACTCCTGACCGTATGCTTTGCTTTTTCTTGCCAAGCATTTGCCGCTATTGAAAGCAGCAGCGACAAGCTCCTTGACAGCGAGAAGCACGGTGTGGTCTATGACCATCAGCAAAAACCACAAACGGCATTAAGCGAATCGCTGAACTTCGTTCGCTTATGCAGTTCAATGTCAGAACGCGTACTGCCCTCTTCAAGCTTTACGCAGACGCTCCGCACATCAGTGCGAACACACTATCTATTCAGTACTCAGAAAAATTCGTTTACCAATTATCGCGGATTAGGTCATAATGTGTCCAAGCCGATATTGGCTCTGCCTTCATGTGCATACTATGTGCTCACGCTAAGGCATCTTCTTTGTTAGCTCATCTTACGAAATCACAGCTTTTTATTTAGTCATGGCGGAAAACTACAGCTACGCCACGACGCATTTCGTATATTTTAAATAACAAAGAAAACACTACAAATCACAAAACATTATGCCAAGTTTTAAAAGCATGGAAATTTCAAAAGAACTTTCCAATGACAACCGTTTATCTATCAAAAACTCATTATTCGGAATTCTGAGTAAAGTCACTTATCAGCCCACACATAGCAAAATCGTATCAAAAAAGATAGAATACACACAAGAGGACGGCGGAAAATTGGAGCGCGCTATCAACGCAAACGCTGACAATCGCATACGCCAGTTCTCCAACATGGGCAAACTTCGTGAAGCTCACCTCGGCAACTATCTTCTGGAGATTTGCCACTCCGAAGACCAGGAATTTGCAGCCATGCGCCTGTTTAAATTCGCCCAGATGGTTTACCAGCCCGTGACCGACGTTTGTATCATCGAGGGACCCGACGCGAAAACCGTCATCAGCTCTCTCTAAAAAACAAGCAATCCAAACAATTTACTTAAATTCAAATAGGAGATAACGAAAACACAAAACTTTCCACTGTTTTCTATTTAGTTACAAAAAGGGTATTAAAAATAAGGGGACTGTGACAGCTCCCTTATTTTTTTGCACATTCAAAAAAGGTGACGAATATGGAAAATCCTTTTTTTAGTGTCCCATGCGTGATGTGTCCACTTTTTTGATGTTCTTCTCCTTGTAGCCACCAAACTTATAGATAACTGCGAAGGTGACAGATGCCCAGCTGTAGTTGATCTTCATACGGTAGTCTTGGTTGCCTTGCACGGAACGGGTATCGTATTTATTGTTGAAGATGTTGTTGCCATTAAGGCGCAATCCCCATCTTCCATCATGCGACGACCATTGCAGTTTGGCATCCATCCTAAAGATAGGGCTTATGTCGTAAACGCCTTGTATAGCCTTTGTCTGATAGAAAGGATTCAGAATGAGACGCAAGTCCTGCGTGCTGCATAGTTTTACGGATGCAGTACCTCCAAGTATAACAGACAGTTTCTTGCGATCGAACGGCAAGTCGAAGAAATTACAGCTCTTGTCGTGCTTGTAGGTTCCTACTGCAAACACGTTGCCGTTGAGCCATTTG
>OIXA01000311.1_pt1 | contig 71979 bp, 57 predicted proteins | sample 1587721 | NCBI WGS metagenome assembly OIXA01 (sample SAMEA3888900, study PRJEB22519) | human gut metagenome | biome: human gut; feature: human-associated habitat; material: faeces | place: Denmark | collected 2013 | reverse complement strand
CTGGAAAAACTGTAGGCGGACTGGATATCAGAAAGCGTTACAATATTAATATTCTTGCTATAAAAAATGAAGGAGAATTCAGTGTTGCAATTTCTCCGGCTACGTGTTTTTCAGAGAAAAACAAATTGCTGGTGCTGGGGGATTACATAGCTCTTCAAAAGTGCTTCCGCATATAGTTTGGTTACCATGAAGAGGCAGTGAAAGAGGTGATGGTAATGGAACAGGGAATATTAATAGTTGTTGTGTTATGTATATTCGGCTTAGGATTTTATATTGTTAATAAAATAGATCTGTTTTTAGATAATGTTCTGGAAAATGATAAAGAAGAACAGGAAGGGAAAATGAATTCCTTAAAAATACTATTTTTGGATGACTTTTCGGATGATGAATTGTTAAAAGAGATTCATGAGTGTAAAAGCCGATATTCAGAAGCTAAAATAATAATTTTTGATAGCCAATCAGAGGATGTAGAAAAGATTTTTGACCATACTGCAATCACATGATATAATTTCAAAAACGATGTACTGAAAAAGGTGGAAAGCAGAATGAGCTTCAAAACAGAGGAAAGTAATAAATATTCAGATGAACATATTCTCGTTTGTCTATCAGCAGCTCCCTCCAATAAAAAAATAATAAATATGGCTGCAAAAATGGCGAACGCCTTTCCGTCACGTTTTACAGCTTTATATGTACGAACCGGTACAAAATCCGAAGACTTAGATAAAGAAAAGCTGGAAGAACATATTCGGTATGCTGAAAAAATGGGAGCAGAAATAGTGATGACTCATGGAGTAAACATACCGGTACAAATTGCAGAGTATGCCCGTTTATCCAATGTAACCCAAATTGTGATCGGACAAAGTAATGCCCGTCGGAACTACTTTTTCAGTAAAGCAACTCTGACGGAAAAACTGATTGAAATTGTACCGGACATTGATATCCATATAATTCCAGATGCGATGAAAACCAGAATCTATCAGAAGCGGCCATATGTGTGGTATGTGGAAAAACCATCTGTAAAAGATTATTTTCTCACAATCTTTATATTTGTGATATGCACTTTAATTGGCTTGTTGTTTCAGAAGTTCCATTTCACAGATACGAATATTGTAACCATATATATTCTGGGAGTTTTGCTCACTTCAATTCTGACAAATGGTTATCTTTGCAGTGTGGCAGGCTCTTTCTTAAGTGTATTTTTATTTTGTTTTTTTCTGACAGAACCAAGGATGTCTTTTCAGACCTATGCGGTAGGTTATCCGGTGACTTTTTTCATAATGCTTATTTCGTCCGTACTTACGGGAGCACTGGCAGCAAAGCTGAAAATGCATGCAAAGCTGTCTGCACAGCTTGCCTTTCGTACGCAGGTTCTGTTCGATACAGACCGTCTGATGCAAAAGGCAAAAGGAGAAACTGAGATTCTTGACGTTACCTGTACACAGCTTCTCCGTCTGCTAAACCGCAGTATTACAGCATATGTAGTAGAAAATGGAGCTTTATCAGAGGGTAAGCTTTTTTCCGGAAAAAAAGAGAACACAGAAGATTTTTTAATACCGGAAGAGCAGCAGATAGCCAGATGGGTCTATGAAAACAGGCAGCGCGCCGGTGCGTCTACACACTATTTTCCACAGGCTAAATGTATATATCTGGCAATCCGGAGCGGAAATAATGTTTACGGTGTAATTGGGATACCATTGCAGAAAGAAACACTGGATTCTTTTGAATATAGCATCCTGCTGTCCGTAATAAATGAATGCGCGCTTGCAATGGAAAACGCACAAAATGCAATAGAAAAAGAAAAAAATGCAGTTATGGCTAAAAATGAACAGCTGCGGGCAGACCTTCTTCGGGCGATTTCTCATGATCTTCGTACACCGCTTTGCTCCATTTCCGGTAATGCAGATATGCTGCTTGGCAATAGTGACCGTCTGGACGAAGCTACAAAACATCAGATTTATAGCGATATCTATGATGATTCTGAATGGCTGATCGGAGTTGTGGAGAATCTGCTTTCCATTACCAGACTGAATGACGGAAGACTGAAATTTAAATTTACAGACCAGCTTCTGGATGAGGTGATTGCAGAATCCCTGCGGCATATCAGCCGGAAACATGATGATTATAAAATTGTGACAGACTGCGAAGAACTTGTTCTTGCACGTATGGATGTACGTCTTATTATGCAGGTTCTGGTAAATTTAGTTGACAATGCAATAAAATATACACCACCGGGTTCTGTGATCTTTATTCGGGGAACGAAAACAGATGGAAAAGCGCAGATAAGTGTGGAAGATAATGGCCCGGGAATTCCGGAAGAAATGAAAACACATATTTTTGAGATGTTTTATACAGGGAAAACAACAGTTGCGGATAGTCACCGAAGTCTGGGACTTGGACTGGCACTTTGCCACTCTATTATAGAAGCACATGAGGGAACCCTGGTTTTGACAGATCATAATCCACATGGATGTAATTTTACTTTTACATTACCATTAAGTGAGGTGACATTAAATGAATAAAACATTAATTCTGGTGGTTGAGGATGACAGACCCATACGCAATCTGATCGTTACTACATTAAAAACACATGACTATAAATATCTGGCTGCAGAAAACGGATCTTCAGCCATTCTGGAAGCTTCGTCCCACAATCCGGATATTGTTCTTCTGGATCTGGGGCTTCCTGATATGGAAGGGGTAGAAGTGATAAAAAAAATCCGTACCTGGTCGAATATGCCGATTATTGTGATCAGCGCCAGAAGTGAGGACACAGATAAAATAGAGGCGCTGGATGCAGGAGCAGATGATTATATTACGAAACCGTTCTCTGTTGAGGAATTACTTGCGCGTATCCGTGTCACCCAGAGGAGACTTGCGGTTATGCAGAGCGGAGAGCAGATAGAAAGCTCTGTTTTTGAGAATGGTGGATTAAAGATAGACTATACGGCAGGCTGTACATATCTGAAGGGAGAGGAATTGCATCTGACACCTATAGAATATAAGCTGCTCTGTCTTTTGTCCCGCAATGTGGGAAAGGTATTGACACATACCTATATTACCCAGCAGATTTGGGGACGATGTTCAGAAAATGATGTTGCTTCTCTTAGGGTTTTTATGGCAACACTGAGGAAAAAGCTAGAATCTGAGAAAACTGGGGAAAAATATATCCAGACGCATATTGGTATTGGATATCGTATGCTTAGAATCGAGAAAACTGAACATGAGACTCACAGCTAAGGGGTAACGTCCGGCAATACATCCACTGACATATTCTGTGTCATTATCGCAAACACCGGTTCGCCGCTCTGGTGAGGGAAGCAGTTCCGGTGCAGTGTCAAGAGATATCAAGAGTATGTGCGGGGCTGGGTGTAATATTTCGGTTTTGCAGATATGAATTGCGTAATGGAAATTCTACTCCTCTTGCAAAGAGAACAAATAATTTCGTGGAGTTAGAGAAAAGATATAGAATCTATCAGAGATGATTATATAGTGTAGGTAAGATTAAGAAAAGAAAGTTGAAATACACTTTCTTTTTTTGTGCAATAAAAATCAGACAAGAAGATTTAGTCGTGTGATACAGGATCCATATTACATGACGGCAGATAGAATCAGGAGGAAACAGACAATGACGAATGATAGTAGAAGATTTGGATTTACCTATGGTTATGACGATGCTGTTACTGCAGCTATGCAGGAAAAATGGGAGATACTATACGATGAAATCAGTGAATTTTAATAGTAATGTTTGAATATAATAGTAATGTCCGTAGGGAGGCGTGGGTAATGCCTTAATCCGAATATCCCATTGGCGGGTAGGCAGTCCGAAAGAGGCCTGCCTATTTTTTGTGCAGAAAACGAGCTAAGCAGCTAGATATTTTGCATTTGGGATTGGGAGCTTCTGCGCTTTGCTTTGTGACATGGAATTTTGCAGTAAAAGAGTTGGGCGCAGTAAAGACAAGCGTTTATATCTATATGGTTCCGGTGATAACGGTCATTACTTCTGTACTAATTTTACATGAGAAACTGACCTTATTAGCCAGAATAGGAACGGTACTTACTTTGACAGGATTATTTCTGTCGGAGTATAAGCCGGAAAGAAATAGGACTAAAAATGGATTTACAAAATGAAAAGTGCGTCAAATGGATTGCATATAAATGGGGTATTCTCTTGTCTTCACATAGAAAAAGTGACCGGTGCTGATAAAAAAATCTTGAAATCAACATAGTCTGCGATATAATAAAACTGGTATGATACAGTAAACAGAAATAATTATTTGTTGTACGCAAGGTTATGAAGGTATAGGAAAATTTATAAGGAGAACGAGGAGGAAAAATATGACAGAAAATCAATATCAGAGAGCAAACAGGATGGTACTGATCACGATTCTGATAGTATTTGGGTTTATTGCAGTAACAGTCTTAGCGGCATTAGGAGTTTCAAAGGGAGAACAGCCAGGCAGGATTATAATACAGTTTATCACAGCGTTGGTTGTTATGACTGCATCAATCGCAGCATACATAATGAAAAAGAAAACACATATATGTGAGGTTCTATTATCAGTAAATATAGCGATTGGATATGTTGTTGTTGTATTACTGAATTCTACGGATATCGTGTGGACATATGGAATTCCGATGATTATTTCCGTTATGGTTTATCTTAATAAAAGATTGATGTATTGTGCCAATGGTTTAGTTATATTAGCAAATATTGTGCGATTAATAAAGGATTTTGACAGTAGCAATTCGGAACTGTTAACAAGCAGGATATTAGCTATCCTTGTAATCATTCTTGTGACGATCATATCGATCAATATAGCGAATATATTGATTCAGTATTTTGGCGAGAAGGTATCCCAGATTGAGGAGGCGGCTGCAAAACAGAATGAAAGCAATACGAAAATGGTTGCTATTGCGGATAATATTTCTGACGAGTTTGAAAAAGCGATGACTATGCTGAATGAACTTGAGAAAAGTATAGATATCAGCCACAGCTCTATGGGGGATATCGCAGACAGCACGGAAAGTACGGCAGAGGCAATCCAGAGACAGGCGGTTATGTGTTCTGAGATTCAGGAAAACACGGATATGGCGGAAAAAGAAATTAATCAGATGATAAGTGCATCTGATAAGACAGATGAATCGGTAAATAACAGCAAGGTGGTTGTTGGTCAATTAAAAGAACAGGCACAGAATGTACAGGACGCAAGTAATATCATTGTTGATGTAATAAGTGGTCTTACAGAGAAGGTTAATGATGTACAGAATTTTGTTGGTGATATCGTTAATATATCCGCAAGGACAAATCTTCTTGCACTGAATGCGTCGATTGAGGCAGCCCGCGCAGGAGAAGCGGGAAAGGGGTTTGCGGTCGTTGCGGAGGAAATCCGTCAGCTTTCGGAACAGACTAAGAAGGCTTCTGAAAGTATTACAAATATCATACAGAAGCTGAATGAAGATACCCAAAAAGCGAACGAGAGTATCAATGAATCTGTGTTATCCGTTGATAAACAGAACGCACTTATTGATGAAACAGAAAAAACATTTGTTGAAGTAGGCAATACAATGGATGTGCTGATGTCAAGCATACATGTTGCAGAGCAGAGCATCAATAAAATACTTGATTCAACGTCAGTGATATCGGATAATATATCACATCTGTCGGCAACAGGAGAAGAGGTTGCGGCTGCATCTGCGGAGGGCATCAAGGTATCAGATTCCACGGTAGAGGGCATGAAGGATTGTAAAATAATACTCAACAATATATATGAGCATGCCAATGAATTAAAAGCTTCTGTTGAGACGAAGGATATTTATTAGAGAGAAAAAGTGCACAAGAAAAAGTACGGTGCATAACGGAAGGAACACATTTTATGGAACGAAGCTCATTTGATGTATTCAAAAGTAACATATGCCATCTGGTAAAGGATCAGGGAGAATTAGAATTTATCAAACAGATTCTTTGCTCCAAAGAGGTAGAAGGCTTCAATAAGTTTCGATCCTGCAAACTGGATAAGGTGCTTTATCCTTCCAGTGTCACTATACTGTACTCCCTTTCGAAAGACCCATCTATTCTTGAACAATATTACAATGCTTCCATTCCGGAATTTAAACGATTCAATATTGTAGAAAATGAGATAGAATGGAACAATGGAGAAAACGGGCAGGACAAACAAGGTCGTAAAAAAGCTTCAAGTGATTGAGGCTGTTACATCAGGAAGGAGATAAAAATGCCTGAATTAAGTAAAAGAGTACAAACCTTTACTGATTCTGTGATCCGGAGAATGACGCGTATCAGTGATGAATATGGAGCCATCAATTTGTCTCAGGGCTTTCCTGACTTTGATCCACCGAAGGAAATAATGGATGCTTTGGCAGAGGCGGCGTACAAAGGACCGCATCAGTATTCGGTGACCTTTGGTGCGCCGAATTTCCGGGAGGCATTGGCGCAGAAGCAGGGAAAAACAATTCACAGGGCGATCGATCCCAATAAAGAAATCGTTGTTACCTGTGGTGGAACGGAAGCTATGATGTGTGCCATGATGACAATCTGTAATCCCGGTGACAAGGTGATGGTATTTTCTCCGTTTTATGAAAATTATGGTGCAGATGCGATTCTTTCCGGAGCCGATCCCATTTATATTCCGTTGATTCCGCCGGAGTATGAGTTCGATATTACGCTGGTAGAACAGGGATTTCGGGATGGCGCAAAAGCGATCATCGTCTGTAATCCATCGAACCCGTGCGGAAAAGTTTTTCGCAGGGATGAGCTGATGGCAATCGGTGAACTGGCAGTCAGATATGATGCATTTGTTGTGACGGATGAAGTGTATGAACATATGGTATATGCACCGAATAAGCATATTTGTATGGCTTCCCTTCCGGGAATGTATGAGCATACCATTACCTGCAATTCATTGTCAAAAACATACTCTATTACAGGATGGCGGCTTGGCTATCTGATTGGACCTGAGAAGGTCATTGAAGCGGCCAAGAAGGTTCATGATTTCCTGACGGTTGGAGCGGCAGCGCCTCTCCAGGAGGCAGCAACGGTGGGGTTGAAATTCTCGGATGAGTATTATGAGAAGTTGCTACAGACTTACACAGAAAAAAGAAATTATTTTCTAAAGGGACTGGATAAAATTGGTCTGAAGCATAATGTACCACAGGGAACGTATTTTGTGCTGATCGATATATCAGACTTTTTGGAGCTTCCGCAGTTTCATGGATTCTCAGATCTGGAATTTTGTGAATGGATGATCAAAAATATTGGCGTGGCAGCAGTTCCGGGCTCCAGCTTTTTCAAAGAGGATGTCAATCATCTGATCAGGCTGCATTTTGCACGGGAAAAGAAAACTCTGGACGAAGCTTTGTGTCGTCTGGAAAAAATGAAGGAATGTTTTCGTTCATATTAAGAGTGACCGGCATTTGTTGCATTACGAAACCTGATATGGTACACTTTATGAGGTAACAAATATGACATGGAGGAAAAGACATGCAGAATATCATGAGTGTACGGGAATCTCTGGAGCAGGGATCACTGGATCAGAGGATCAAGGAAATCTATGTGGATGAGCAGAGAGTTCCTTATAATAGAGAGCGGTATATCCGGGCGATTGACCGGTTTACCGAGTTATTCCCTTCCGAAAAGGAAATTGAGATATATAGTGCGCCGGGGCGCAGTGAGGTATGTGGCAATCATACGGACCATCAGAATGGTATGGTGCTTGCGACTTCGATCAATCTGGATGCCATTGCGATCGTGGCAAAGGCAGAGGAGCCGGTGATCCGTTTAGTATCCGGAGATTTCCCGATGGAGGAGGTTGATGTAGCGGATCTTTCTATGAAGGAAGAGGAGCAAAGCACCACCACAGCATTGATCCGTGGAGTTGCAGCGGGGATGAAGGAGCGTGGCCACAAGGTCGGCGGCTTTACGGCATATATTACCAGTGATGTGCTGATGGGAGCTGGGATGTCTTCTTCTGCAGCATTTGAGAGCCTGATCGGCACGATCCTTTCCGGGCTCTACAATGATATGAAAGTTTCCAGCATCGAGATTGCCCAGATCGGCCAGTATGCAGAGAATATATATTTTGGCAAGCCATGTGGCCTGATGGACCAGATGGCTTGTAGTGTTGGCGGTATGATCTTTATTGACTTTAAGGAGAAGGAGCATCCGGAGGTCAGGCAGGTACACACCGATTTTGAAAAGGCAGGCTTAAGCCTTTGTATTGTGGATACCAAAGGATCTCATGCCGATCTGACACCGGACTATGCCGCAGTGCCGGCAGAGATGAATCAGGTGGCACAGGCTCTGGGCAGGGAGCATTTAAGAGAAGTGCCGAGGGAGACATTTTTTAAAGAGCTTCCCAAGCTTTGGAAAGAGACTTCCGGCAGAGCGGTACTTCGTGCCATTCATTTCTATGAGGAAGAGGAGAGGGTTCTACGGGGCGTGAAATCACTGGAGGAGTCTGATTATCCGGGATTTTTAAGTGTGATCAAGGCAAGCGGAGATTCCTCTGCAAAATACCTGCAGAACATTTACAGTCCAAAGGATGTGGATTCCCAGAATGTAACCGTTGCTCTGGCAGTCAGTGAGAGTATTCTGGGGGAGAACGGTGTGTGCCGTGTCCATGGCGGCGGTTTTGCCGGCACGATCCAGGCATTTGTAAAAAATGAGGCAGTGGCTGCTTACAAGGAGCAGATCGAAGCAATCTACGGGGACGACAGCTGTCACGTATTAAAGGTGCGTTTGCAGGGTGGCATACGAGTTTTATGATGAACCCTTCAGATAGACATAAAAGCAAGGACGAAAGGGAGGTTCGCTATGAAGATTTTAGTTACAGGTGGAGCAGGGTACATAGGAAGTCATACCTGCGTGGAGCTTTTAAATGAAGGTTATGAGGTAGTTATCGTGGATAACCTGTACAATGCCAGCGAGAAGGCAGTACAGAGAGTGCAGGAGATTACCGGGAAGGAGCTGACCTTCTATAACAGCGATATCAGAGACTATAATGCAATGAGCAGCATTTTTTCAAAGGAAAAGCCCGATGCCGTGATCCATTTTGCGGGGCTTAAGGCGGTGGGAGAGTCTGTCTCCAAGCCATTGGAGTACTATGAAAATAATATAGGCGGCACCCTGAATCTGTGTAAAGCGATGCGGGAAAACGGCTGCAAAAACATTATCTTTTCATCCTCTGCAACGGTTTATGGAGACCCTGCATTTATCCCGATCACAGAGGAATGTCCAAAGGGCGTATGTACCAATCCTTACGGCTGGACAAAGCATATGCTGGAGCAGATCCTGACGGACTTCCACACAGCAGACGATGAGTGGAACGTGATCCTTCTTCGTTATTTCAATCCGATCGGAGCCCACAAAAGCGGTCTCATCGGCGAGGATCCGAAGGGTATCCCAAACAACCTGCTCCCTTATGTGGCACAGGTGGCGATCGGTAAGCTGGAGTGTGTCGGTGTCTTCGGGAATGACTATGATACACCGGATGGAACCGGAGTACGTGATTATATTCATGTAGTAGATCTGGCAAAGGGACACGTTAAGGCGATCAACAAGCTGATGGAGCATCCGGGAGTTAAGATCTACAACCTGGGAACCGGAAAGGGATACAGTGTTCTTGATGTGATCAAGGCATTCGGAAAAGCCTGCGGCAAGGAGATTCCATATCAGATCAAGGCGAGACGTCCCGGTGATATTGCGACGTGCTACTCCGATGCATCCTTAGCCAAAAAGGAGCTGGGCTGGGAGGCACAGTATGGGATTGAGGAAATGTGTGCAGATTCCTGGAGATGGCAGACCATGAATCCGGACGGATACAATACAGAGAATCAATAAAATGCAGAAGGAACAAAAAATTACGATCATTTCCCATCGTCGGAGGGTGACAATTTCGGTACGGGATATCCTATACGTTCATATGCGCCGGAAGTATGCAGATATACATATGAACAGAGGTGAGGTTCTGGAAACGAGAATGACCTATAGGGAGCTTTCGGAACTGCTAGGGACAGCTTTTATCGAGGTGCGCCGGGGGTGTCTTGTATCTGCGATCGCGGTATACAGTATTACCGATACCATCAATCTGAATAACGGGGAAATACTGGATTATACCCAAAGCCGCAAAAAGGAGATTGATGAAAAGCTGTATCGTCAGAGAAAAAGGGTCATACGGGGATTTTCAACGATAGGGACGCCTGTTTCCACCGCCGAATATTGTGAATACTATAAAGGGTTTGAGCATATGCCCTTTGCCTTTGCGGATATTGAGATGATATTTGAGGACGATTTCCGGGCGATCGATTGGGTATTCCGGTATGGAAACCCTGCATTGGCGAGATTGGAAGGAATGCCCTTGGAAAAGATGATCGGTCACAGCTTTCGAAGTATCTTTCCGGATATGGACGAAAAGTGGCTTCGGGGATACGAGCGGACGATTTTGTATGGAGAAACGCTGTCCATGAATGAGTACAGTCCGGAGATCGATGCAGATCTGCTGATCGTATGTTTTCCGACTTTTGAGGGACATTGTGGCTGCATCCTGCTGAATCAGGATGATGTTTTGCATATCCGGAGCGAATGCGAACCGGATGGAGTCGTAAAAATGCTTTTGACGGATGTGAAAATCTGAAAAAGATAATCATTAAATCTGAAAAACTGAAAGCAGGCAATGTAGGCAAAAATGCATTTGCAAATGGTTCTGATGAAGTTATTGTAAAGACTTCAAAGAAAAAAATGGAGGCATACAAAAAGCTCCTGAAAAAACGGGGGATCAGCAAGAATGCTTCCTTTGAAAGCTGATAAACACAGGTTAAAGTGACTAAATTTTAGGAAAAGATTCTTTTGGATAACAGTGCATTTTGGCTGTTACAAAAGGATCTTTTCTTATTTAACGTGTATGTTACGGGTCTTGTTTTGACTTTTATAAAGTGGTAAAATATACCTGTACAAGGATGTGGAAAAATGAATTGGGATAAGAAGCGTATGAGATAGGTAAAATACAGGAAATGTAAGGGGTACTAAAGATGGATCCGATAAAAAAAGTGCTTATGCATATTACAGATAAAATGGAAAACAGCTGTGTACTAGGTGCGATAAGGCAGGGGATGATCATGATGATACCGTTGCTGGTCGTGGGGTATTTGTCAGCAATGCTGGTGAATCTTCCAATCTCTGCGTACCAAAGTTTTATGCACCATTTGTTAGGCGGACGTGTGGAGGATTTTTTTCTGTGTCTCTATTGCTGCGTGAATCGTTTCTTTTCTGTTTTTTTGGCAGCAGCTGTCAGTGTCGGTTATTCCAATATGATGAGACGTAAAAAGGGAGTCAATGAGAGCACGGGAAGTATCATCATTCTTGTGATCATAACATTGGCAGCATTTGCAGGATATTCCGGCATCCAGTATGATGATTTTTCGGTTGATAAGTTCAGCAATATGCATACGTTCAGTGCCCTTCTGGTAGCATTGATCTCCAGTGTGGTATATTATGCTTTAAAGGGCAGAGGACTTTTTCAGATGATCGGACAACATGGGATGAATACGGACAGTGTTTATATTGCGGCCATTGAAGGGATTGGACCGGCTGTGATCATTATTGGGTTCTTCTCTCTGCTGCATCAGCTTTTCCACGTGTGTTTCGGAGTGGATGGGATTCAGGAACTCATGGAGCAGATATTTAATTATTTGCTGACTCCGATAAAAAACGGTCTGGGATCCGGACTCATTGTGATCTTTTTGACCCATGGATTGTGGTTCCTTGGTTTTCATGGTCATAACATGCTGGACACAGTGATCAAACAGCACTTTACTGATGTGACGGCGGGGATTTTCAGCAAAACCATGCAGGATGTTTTTGTACTGCTGGGAGGTGCCGGGGCGATGCTCTGTCTGGTGACTGCGATTCTTCTTTTTGCAAGAAAGAAGGATGTACGTCATCTGGCGTCCATGGCAGCACCAACGGTGATTTTTAATATCAGCGAGATTGCACTTTTTGGTATTCCGGTTATTTTTAACTCGATCTTTCTGGTGCCGTTTATTCTGGTGCCGATTGCCAATTGTCTCATTACCTATGGAGCGATTTACAGTGGAATCGTGCCACATGTTGTCAATGAAGTGGACTGGACTACGCCGATTTTGTTAAGCGGTTATCAGGCAACGGGATCCTGGAGAGGAGCTGTGCTTCAGGTTGTCTGTCTGACGGCGGGTGTTCTGATCTACCGGCCATTTGTGCGGATTTATGAGGAGCAGAGCCGGCTCCGTATTGCCAGAGAGGTGAAACGGTTAGTAGAGGAGATGCAGCGGGAAGAGGAGAACAATTCCATTGGCATTCTAACTAAGAGAGAGGACGATCTGGGGGATGTGGCGAGAGTATTGGCATCGGAGCTGGCAGAGGCAGTACACAACAAAGAACTATTTATGATGTATCAGCCGCAGGTAAATTGTGATGGCGAATGTATCGGTGTGGAAGCATTGATCCGCTGGAATCATCCGGAGCTTGGATTTATCTATCCGCCGTTGATCATCCAGCTGGCAAAGGAGGCACATATCCTGCATAAGCTGGAACAGTTTATTTTTGATGAGGCGGCCAGGGCAGTCACTCAGATAAAGCCTGAGACCTCTTCAGAGTTTAAAGTATCTGTCAATATTACCAATGAGTCTCTGGAATGGGACGGCATTGAGCGGTGTATTGCAGATGTGGTAGAGAAGTATCATATTCCGAACGAATGGTTTTGTCTGGAGATTACGGAACAGGATGCCCTTTCGACATCTATTGATATTGCGGACAAGATAAAGAATCTGAAGGCAAAGGGACATAAGTTCCTGATTGATGATTTTGGTATGGGACATACCTCATTAATGTATCTGCAGACCAGTTACTTTAATGTGGTGAAGCTGGATGGATCATTGACGAGAGATATTCTGGACAATGAGAGAAACAGCGATATTATTGGTTCCATTGTATATCTGGGTCAGTCACTTGATTTTAAGATCATAGCAGAGTATGTGGAGACCAAGGAGCAGAGAGATGAACTGGAGAGACTGGGATGTAATGCATTTCAGGGGTATCTTTACAGCAAGCCGTTGAAGCTGGAGGATCTGCTTGTATGGATGGAGCAAAGAAAAAAGTGAGAATGATAATATAACAACAGCCACCGGTCAGAAATAGTATCTGACCGGTGGCTGCTATTATGTTAGGAGTATCGAATTAAGATAAAATATTCAATGATGCGTTGTTCCCGGGGCTATTTGCCGAGAACTTCTTTGATGTTGTTTAATACAACATCCTTTTCAAATGGTTTGGTGATAAACTGCTTTGCACCGTATTTCAAAGCGGCTAACACTTTAGACTGCTGACCGGCAGCAGTGATCATGATGACCTTTGCCTCCGGATCGATCTCCAGGATCTTCTGCAATGTCTCGATACCGTCCATCTTTGGCATCGTGATATCGAGAGTCGTAAGGTCTGCCGGATGCTGCTTAAACATCTCTATAGCTTCCTCACCGTTTGTAGCTTCGCCAATGACAGAATAACCTTCCTCCTCCAGAAGATTCTTCATGATCATTCGTGACATTCTGGAATCATCTACGACCAATACAGATCCCTTGGAATCTGTCGGAATATCGTAAACCTGCTTTTCATTAGATGCGAAATGATAAGGAGTATCTCCCAGCTTGACCTGATCATTGTCTGCAATTACAAGATTGATACGGTGATCCTCGATGTAGACCGGCAGGATATGGAAATCTCCTTCTATGGTCTGATCCTGATAAGCAAATACCGGCTCTAATTCTAATTCTTTCTCTTTCTCGCTCAGCTCAGAAGCAAAAAGACCGTTGCTGACGTTGATAAACTCACAAACGGCATCAAAAATATCCGTTGTATCATTCTGTTTGTCCCCGGAAAAATGATCAGCGATCAGGGAGAATGCCTTTTCATCGGCATCATCAGCAAGAGCAAGATAGAAATTCTCATCTCCGGATAATTTCTGTCCTGCAAGAGAATGATAGGACAGAGACTTTACATGCTTGATCTGACCAATATAAAAATCTCTGGTAACGAAACGGTTAATATTGCGGATGACCAGGCCTGCCAAATCTGTGATCGAAGCATTGGCTGCACATGCAAAGATAGGGATCAATGCGTCCAGGTCATCTGCCTTTAAAGCGGTCATATCTGTATCAGAAAAGCCATGCTCCTTCTGGAATGCAGATAAAGTCTTATCAATAACGGAAGCAGTCAGCTTCGTGCATTCGGTTAAAGCCTGTGTGAACTGCATATATGGATTGCCCTGCTTCCGAAGAAGCTCTCTGATCTGGGCATCTGTCAGGAGACCTTTCTCCTGAGCAATATCACCGAAGCGTTTATCAAACTGCATCTGCAGTTTATTGATCATATCTACGTCTTCCTCTGAGAGTAAACCCTCTGCAATCGCAATGGTACCAAGCTTTACACGAACGGATAACTGTTTCTCAATGGAAGCACGGTATTCATCGAGGGTGATGATCTGCTTTTCTACAAGATATTTTCCAAATAATTGACTAAACATTGAATTTCACCTCTTCTGATAGATTTCTATTTATATTATACAATAACTATGCCGAAAAGAAAAGGAAAATCGTGATTTTTCACAAAATAATAATTATAATTGGTGTTTTTGCTGTATCCAGTACTCTTATTTTGATTTTTCTTGCGTTATCCTGCGTGAAGCAGTATAATCGGTAAATAAACATAGGAAAGAAGGGGAGACATATGATGACATTATTTATCATAGGGATTCTTATTTTGGCAGTGAAATTGTTTTTCTTCGCAATAAAGATGGCATGGGGACTGACAAAGGTTGTGGCGTTTGTTGTATTTCTTCCGGTGATCCTGATCGGTATGCTGTTAGCAGGATTATTATCTGCAGCATTTCCGTTGCTGGTAGTTGCATTGGTTGTGGCATTTATTGTTTCCGGTTGGAAGAGAGTGTAAATGGAGCATACATAAATTAATATGAAATAGCTGCAGTACCGGCTTGACATATGCACAGGCCGGTATTATGATGACGTGGATTTGAAGATAAAGGAGGCGAAGCAGATGGACAGTTGTGATAGTCGAAGTCAAAGCACATATATGGATGGACGAGGCTTGGATTATATTTCAAGTGTCTGTTAGTGGAGCCGGATCAGATATAAGATAAGCCTTTTCCATCGTTTTAAGGAAACCGTGAGAGGTATGTTTTGCGGACGATTATTGACGATGGATTTTTTATGCCCTTTTTGGGTAGAATGGAGGCTTAAATGAGAAAAGAAGTATTGAACGAAACCAAATTTATACAGGAAATTGTTGCGGTACTTCCTATTGTGATCTGTTTCCAGTCTCTGATCCTGGATATGGCAGGAAATGTGGGAACCCTTGTGCCGATGTTTTTCCATAAGAGGCTGTGGCATCCGGACCGTTGATCACTACAGTCAATGATCTGGTGGCAGTTGTGACCTATTATGGACTTGCGTGGATGTTTTTGATCCGTATGATGCATATAGCGGGATAAAGGATGTGTATGGCAGGAAAATATAGATTAGAAAATATCATTTTGGCATAGCTTGAAACTATGTCAAAGTGATATTTTTTTGTATTATTCAAGGAGATCAACAAGTGCTAGTATATCATCATAAAATATGAGGAATACGGAGGATATATATATGAGTAAGCTTGTTACACCATGCAGATATGATTTTGTTGGAAGCTTTTTGCGTCCCAATACATTAAAAAAGGCACGGAGACAGTTTGACGAGGGAGAGATCTCGTATGACGAATTAAAGAAGGTAGAGGATCAGGCAATCACAGAGCTGGTTCAGAAAACAAAGGAGCTGGGCTATCATGTCATTACAGACGGAGAGTTCCGCAGAGCTACATGGCATCTTGATTTTATGTGGGCGTTCGATGGCGTAGGACATACACCAACCAAGACCGGGCTGCCATTTCATGGAGAAGCTGCCATGGTGGATGACACATATCTGAATGGAAAAGTAGGGATATCGGGAGAGCATCCTTTTGTAGAACATTTTCGTTTCGTGAAGGCATTGGAGGATGAAAATACTGTGGCAAAGCAGACAATGCCGTCTCCGGCACAGTTTCTGGCACAGTTTACCATGCCATTCAACAGAGAACATACAGATAAATATTATGATACGGATGAAGAGCTGATCCGAGATATTGTCAAGGCGTATGGAAAAGTGCTTGCAGATCTTTATGAGGCAGGATGTCGTAATGTACAGCTTGACGATTGTACCTGGGGGATGCTTGCAGATAAGACAGGACCAATGCTTTACGGTACAACGGCGGAGGGTGCAGTAGAGGTGCAGAAGAGGCATAAGGATATCAATAATCAGGTGATCGCAAATGCACCGGAGGATATGATCATCAATACCCATGTCTGCCGTGGTAATTTCCATTCCACCTATGCAAACAGTGGTGCATATGATCCGGTAGCAGAGGTGCTCTTCGGAGAAGAAAATGTTAATGCATATTTTCTGGAGTTTGATGACGAGAGATCCGGCGGTTTTGAGCCACTGGCCAAAGTTTCCGGTGATAAAAAGGTGGTACTGGGACTGATCACAACAAAGTCTCCGGTATTGGAGGACAAGGCAGAGGTGATTGCCCGGATACACGAGGCAGAAAAATATATTCCACTGGACCGGCTTTATCTGAGTCCTCAGTGTGGTTTTGCATCCTGTGAGATCGGAAATAAGCTGACACAGGAGCAGCAGTGGGCAAAGCTTGCTCTGGTAAAAGAAGTCGCAGAAGAGGTTTGGGGTAAATAGTGTATAGATGGGAATTGCTCCACAAAACAAAAAAGGTTTGAAACAATATGATGTCGAAGTCAACAGGTATTTAGACTTCAACGGACGCCATACATTGTTTCAACCCTTTTTTATTTTTATTATTGTAACTATTGACATTACGATGAATTGTGTGAAACAGGGAGAGGATTGAATTATTCAAAATCTCCGCGTTCATGTCTTTCGAAGAAATCTTTGGTTTCTTTTACAATGACACCATTTAAGGCAAAGAGTGCGATCATATTTGGAACCGCCATCAGTCCGTTAAAGATATCTGCGATGGTCCAGACAGCACTGACAGTCATATAAGGTCCGATAAATACTGCCAGAATGTATATCCAGCGGTAAATCTTGACATGCTTCATATTGCCGCCGCTTAAGTATTCCAGACAACGTTCGCTGTAGTAATCCCAGCCGAGGATTGTAGTAAATGCAAAGAATACAAGACACAGCATCAAAATGAAGGAGGAAATCTCTGCCGGGAACGGAAGTCCCTTCTGAAATGCATATGTTGTTACGGCAACTCCCTCCAGGCCATCTACCTGCCATGCGCCGGTCAGTACGATGGAAAGACCGGTCAGAGTACAGATCACAATGGTATCGATAAAAGTACCTGTCATGCTGACGAGACCCTGACGGACAGGTTCCTTTGTCTGGGCAGCAGCGGCAGCGATCGGTGCACTACCAAGACCGGCTTCGTTGGAGAAGATACCTCTGGCAACACCCTTCTGCATTGCCATAAACATGCTTCCAACGGCACCGCCGGTTACAGCTTTAGGAGTAAATGCTGCTTTCACTATAATCTTGATTGCAGCAGGTACCTGTGTGATATTTGTAATGATCAGAATTGCTGCAAAAAGGAAATAGATAATAGCCATAAAAGGCACGATAACCTGGCTGACATTTGCGATACGCTTGATACCACCAATAAGTACGGCGGCTACACAGAATGCAAGGATCAGGGATGCAATGACAACAGACCAGGAATATTGGCCAAGAGAAAAAATCTGTATACAATGCTTGTCATTCGGATCAAAAAAACCGTGAACAGCACTGGCGATTCCGTTTACCTGACTGAAAGTTCCAATACCGAAAAGTCCGACACATACGCCGAAAAAGGCGAACAGTTTTGAAAGCCATTTCCATTTCTTCCCCATGCCCTGTTCGATATAATAAAACGGGCCGCCGAGGCTGTGTCCATCCTCGCCGACGATACGATACTTGACGGCGAGAAGACCCTCGGAAAATTTTGTTGCCATTCCAAAGAAAGCGGCTACGATCATCCAGAAAAGTGCTCCCGGACCGCCGGCTCCTACTGCAGTTGCGACACCGACGATATTACCGGTACCAATGGTGGCACTTAATGCCGTACAGAGTGCAGAGAAGCTGGAAATTTCACCTTCGCCCCCCTCTTCGTTTTTTACCATCCATTTTAACGCCAATGGGAGCTTTCGGATCTGAAGAAGACCCAGACGGAGAGTCAGCAGGATACCACCGGCCATAATGAGTACCATAAGTGGGACACCCCATACAAGGTTGTCGATCTGAACGAGTAAATCATTGATTGTTTTCCACATTATTTTATCCTTCCTATGTATAATTTGAGTGTTACATGTGCAAAAACACACTTTTATACTATACCTTTTTTTAGGAATTTTTTCAATAACATGATATAATGTGCGCGAAGGCAAAAGTGAACATGCCACATTGGCAGATGCGGAAGCTTGCTTCCTGCAGATGACGATGCGGCATGTGAACGCGCCCGCGAGTTCGAAAAAGCGAAGCTTATTCGAACCTTTTGCCGGAGCGTTATAAAAAAGGAGCAGGATCAACATATGATAGAGGTTGAAATTAAATTGCCGGTTAGGGATCGGAGAAATTTACAAAAGAAACTGGAAGAGGACGGGTTTGTCAAAAGTCATCTGGTCCGGGAGACAGATCAGTATTTTAACGGAGTGGATCGTGACTTTAAAAAGACAGATGAAGCATTCCGGATCCGAAAGACAGAATGGCTGGAGCGTAGTGCTTTGAAGGAGGACTCCGTTTTGACGGGCGATGTGCCGGAGCAGACGACATACATTACATATAAAGGTCCAAAGCTTGGAAATGTGGGGATGTCCCGCGAAGAGCTAGAAACGACGGTGGGAGATGCGAAGGTGATGCGGGAAATATTGATTTCCCTGGGGTACCGTCCGGTTCAGTCGGTGGTTAAAACAAGACAATATTATTCTCATAAGGATATGACTGCCTGTGTGGATCAGGTAGAGGGACTGGGAGATTATCTGGAACTGGAGGTCCTGGTCGATGCAGAAGGAGAGAGACCACAGGCTTTGAAGAGGATTAAAGAACAGTTGAAAAAGCTGGGATATTCTATGGAGGAGACTACGAGGATCAGTTACTTGTCGATGCTGGAGGAAAATGTTAAAATGAAACGGTAAGAAAGTGTTGAAAGCAGATTTTTTGGCAAAGATATAAGAGAGAGGTATTTTGAATATGTCATATAAGATTGAAGAATTGCAGTTGAAGAATTTTGGTATAGTTGGAGATTTTTATTGTGATCAATTTTCGAATATTAATTTGATCATTGGAGAAAATGGTACCGGTAAAACTTTTTTACTAAAAGCGTTATATTCAGCAGTAAAAGCAATGGAAGAATACAAGCGGGGAGATGATATATCTCCGATGAATGATATTTTGTCAGAGAAGCTGAGATGGACATATCAGGTAGACAAGTTGGGAGATATTGTATCCAAAACAGCAGAGGATGGATTAGATTTTAATATGAAAATGGATAAGACATATTTGGAGTATCAATTTTCAAAAAGTGCAGCGAGTAAAGTTGGAATAGTAGGAACATCATCCAATGGTAAAGAAGGTGATTCTATTTTTATTCCGGCCTAAGAAAAAACAGAAATTTTCGATTGGTGCTACTTCAGAAGGAGTCAAAAAAATAGCTATTATGGACAGGCTTCTTGCAAATGGATATTTAGGCAGAAATTCCATTATTTTTATAGACGAGATAGAATCAGCATTACATCCTAAAGCAGTGTGTCAGTTTTTGGATATGATTGATAATATTGCAAATGAAATGGGACTTCAGGTGTTTATTACAAGTCATTCTTATTTTGTGATTAAAAAATTATTGTTGATTGCATTAAAGAAAGCTAACACGGTCAGTTGCATCTCCCTGAATAAAGGACAAGAGGTGAAAATATGTGACTTACATGATGGTATGCCGGACAACTCCATTATTGATACATCAATTCAATTGTATGAGCAGGAAATTGACTAGGAGGTGCTTTGATGAGTGTTAGTATTACAGAATCAGATATACGGTTTATGCAAATGACAAGGAGGAGCAGGAAATGATAACGGGAGAATTAAAGAATCGAATCGACAGTTTATGGGAGATATTTTGGACAGGAGGTCTTACTAATCCGTTAGAAGTTATCGAGCAGATGACATATCTGATGTTTATTCATGATTTGGATGATGCCGATAATATTCGGGCGAAAGAAAGTGCGATGCTGGGAACGCCATTTAAAAGCATTTTTGAAAATGAAATTACCATAGGGACGAGAGTGATTGATGGGACTCAGTTGAAATGGTCAGTTTTTCGGGATTTTCCGGCGGACAAGATGTACAATGTTGTACAGGAAATGGTATTTCCATTTATTAAGAATCTTCATGCAGACAAGAAAAGTGCATACTCAAAATATATGGATGATGCAATCTTTAAGCTGCCAACACCATTAATGTTATCCAAAGTAGTTGACGCAATGGATGATCTGTATGTGCAGATGGAAAAATTGAAAGAATCAGACGCCAGAGGAGATGTGTATGAGTATCTGTTGTCGAAACTGGCAACGGCAGGAGTGAACGGGCAGTTCCGGACGCCTCGTCATATTATCAGAATGATGGTAGAACTGATGGAACCATTGGCTGATGACATTATATGTGATCCAAGTTGCGGCACCGCAGGTTTTTTGGTGGAAGCAGGAGAATATCTTCGTACACACAGAAAAGAAGAGATTTTTTATAACAAAGACAAGAAAGAACATTTTATGAGTCACATGTTTTATGGATATGATATGGACCGGACCATGCTTCGTATTGGAGCTATGAATATGATGACACATGGAGTAGAAAGTCCTTTTATTGAGTATCGGGATAGCTTGTCCGATCAAAATACGGATAAAGACAAGTTTTCTTTGATTTTGGCAAATCCGCCATTTAAGGGGAGTCTGGATGCGGATATTGTGTCAGCAGATCTGTTAAAAGTGTGCAAAACGAAAAAGACAGAACTTTTATTTTTGACATTATTTGTACGCATGTTGAAAGTAGGAGGGCGTTGTGCTTGTATTGTTCCGGACGGTGTATTGTTTGGATCCTCCAAAGCACATAAAGATATTCGAAAAGAAATTGTTGAAAATCAAAGACTGGAGGCTGTGATTTCCATGCCTTCCGGAGTGTTTAAGCCGTATGCGGGGGTATCTACCGCGATCTTGATATTTACAAAAACGAATCATGGTGGCACAGATAACGTGTGGTTCTACAATATGCAGGCAGATGGATTTAGTCTTGATGACAAACGCTCACCGGTATCTGACAACGATATTCCGGATATTATTCAAAGATTTCATCACCGGGATGGGGAGATGGAGCGAAAGAGGACGGAGCAGTCCTTTATGGTGCCTAAGCAGGAAATTGTGGATAACAGCTATGATTTGTCCATTAATAAGTACAAGGAAGTGGAGTACATACCGATAGAATACCCGCCAACCTCGGAGATTATGGCTGAAATCATGAAGCTGGAAGCTGAGGCGGCGAAAGAACTGGAAGAATTAAAGGAAATGTTAAAATAATAAAGAAAGGAAAACAAACCGAACTACATCCATGGAATAGAAGATATTAGACTATTGAGAGTGAAAAATAATTTTCAGGTACACCTTATTAAACTGTCGTTTAAAAAAGGGAGTATCTTTTGTTTGAAATAGTTCGACAAATTCGGATTTGTAGGGATAGGAGTAAAGTGCATACGATCAAAATTTATATTGATGTGAAAAAATATTTATAAAGGTTTAATTGTGTTGAATAAATATTAAGTTGAAAGAAGGTGGAGAGAATGGTTAAAAAAATGATTAAACTTGGAGATATAGCAACATATATCAATGGATATGCATTTAAGCCAGAAGATAGAGGAAAAGTAGGATTGCCGATAATTCGTATTCAGGATCTTACTGGAAATTCATATGATTTGGGGTTCTATGATGGGATATATCCCCAAAAGATAGAGATAAATGATGGTGATGTATTAATATCTTGGTCTGCCAGTTTAGGTGTGTACATATGGAACAGAGGTAAGGCTTTGTTAAATCAGCATATTTTTAAAGTTGAATTTGATAAAACTGATATAGATAAGCAATATTTTGTATTTGCTGTTCGCTACAAACTTAAAGAAATGGAACGAAAAACACATGGTGCTACTATGAAGCATATTGTTAAGAAAGATTTTGATGCTACCGAGATTCCTTATCCGCCGTATGAGGAACAGGTGGAAATTGCCACTAATTTAGATAAAATATTTAGAATTATTGAATCACGAAATCAAGAATTACAGTTATTAGATGATCTTGTGAGCGCCCGATTTGTCGAGATGTTTGGCTCCCCAGAATTTGATTCGAAAGGATGGAATGAGTGTGCATTATCTGAAAAACTTAATGTGTTAGGAGGATATGCATTTAAGAGTAATCAGTTTAATGAAAATAGTGGGATTCCTGTTCTTCGTATTGGGAATATTAATGCTGGGTATTTTAAAAAAGTTAATATGGTTTATTGGCACAGGGATGAGAAACTCGAAAAATATATTATGTATCCAGGGGATTTGGTAATGTCATTAACGGGGACAGTTGGCAAGGATGATTACGGTAATGTCTGCATTTTAGGTAATGATTATGAGATGTATTATCTTAATCAGCGAAATGCAAAACTTGAAATAAAAGAGGGAATAGACAAGTATTACTTATCACAGTTGCTTAAATTTAAACAGATAAAGAAAAGGCTTACAGGTATTAGTAGAGGTGTAAGGCAGGCGAATATTTCCAATAGGGATATTCTCGATTTAGTTGTACCTTTGCCCCCTCTCGACCTTCAAATTCAATTCGCAGATTTTGTCCACCAGACAGACAAATCTAAGCTTGCTCTCCGCTCCCTCCACACTTTTCTCACGTTATATGAGCTACACATCCTGAGTAATAACCTGACATCCGAAAAATTTTGACCAGCCATCTTTTGTATGATAAAATAAAAGAGATTATTGGCGTAGATAAAGTTTTCCATAAGCATTTTTTGGAAAAGCTGGCGAGGGGGAGATACGGTATGACAAATTTTGACTATTTGGAAAAAGAACCGAAATTTAAAAGGTTTGTAGATATTGCTATAAAAGCAGAGAAGATATTTCGAATTGATCTGGAGGCATGTGCGATGAATTGCCGGAGGTCTATGGAGTCTGCCATTAAATGGCTGTATTCTGTGGATGATGCTTTGGTGATGCCATATCAGGATAATCTTTACAGTTTGATGAGCACAGAGGAATTTCATGATCTGATCGACCATGACTTACGGAGACGATTGGATTTGATAAGGACCGTTGGAAATAGAGCAGCTCACAATGGACGCAGGATTACAGAGGATGAAGTGGGGCTCTGCCTGCAGAACCTGTTTCTCTTTTTTGATTATTTGTTGTATTGTTATGGCGATTTTTATGAAGAAAAAACTTATGATCCGGATCTGTTAAAACAGGAACAGGAAATTATACAGAAGGAAGTGCTGCCGGATGTAGATCTGAAAGCATTGATCGCAGAGAACAAAGCACTCAAAGAAGAACTGACAGCGAAGAGAGAAGAAAAGATCCAGACGTATGTTCCGAAGCCGTTGGACCTTTCCGAATATAAGACTCGTAAGATCTATATTGATTCCATGCTTTCGGATGCCGGATGGACAGAGGGAAAGGACTGGATCAATGAGGATACGCTTCAGGGCATGCCGACGGAATCGGGAAAAGGACGAGCAGATTATGTGCTGTATGATGACAGTCATAAACCGCTGGCAGTGGTAGAGGCAAAAGAAAGCTGTGCTGATGTTGCGAAAGGCAGGCAGCAGGCGAAGCTGTATGCGGATATTCTGGAGAGAGAATATCATCGCAGACCGGTTGTATTTCTGACCAATGGATTTGAGACCAGGATCATTGATAACCAGTATCCGGAGCGAAAGGTCGCTATGATCTATTCAAAACGTGATCTGGAAAAGTTATTTAATTTGTACCGGATGAGAACCGGATTGTCGCATATCTCTGTGGATAAACAAATTGCCGGACGTTATTATCAGGAGGCTGCGGTACGGGCTGTCTGTGACAGCTTTGATCAGAGAAACCGTAGGAAGGCACTGCTTGTGATGGCAACCGGTTCCGGTAAGACGAGAACAGTCATTGCATTGTGTAAGGTTTTGCTGGATGCGGGCTGGATCAAAAATATATTATTTCTTGCGGACCGCAATTCTCTGGTTACACAGGCAAAAAGAAGCTTTGTGAACCTTTTGCCGAATTTGTCCTGTGCTAATTTAGTGGAAGAGGACAATTATACAGCTCATTGTATTTTTTCGACATATCAGACAATGATGAACCGGATTGATTCGGTCAGCGATGAGCATGGGAGCATTTTTTCCTGTGGTCATTTTGACCTTGTGATCTGTGATGAGGCACATCGATCTATTTATAACAAGTATAGGGATATTTTTAACTATTTTGATGCACCGTTGGTGGGGCTGACCGCTACACCTAAGGATGAAATTGACAAAAATACATACAGTATTTTTGAATTGGAAAACAGAGTGCCTACTTATGGATATGAACTGGCACAGGCAGTAAAAGACGGTTATCTTGTGGATTATCTTTCCATAGAAACCAAAACCAAATTTATAGACGAAGGAATTACTTACGAAGAGCTCTCAGAGGAAGACAAGGAAACATATGAGAACACCTTTGAAACGGAAGATGGAAGTGTTCCGGAGAGGATTGAATCGTCGGCGTTAAATACATGGATTTTTAATGCGGATACCATCAAGAAAGTGCTCCATATACTGATGCGGGATGGGTTAAAGGTTGATTATGGACAGAAGATTGGAAAAACCATTATTTTTGCAAAGAATCATCATCACGCAGAAAAGATTCTGGAGATCTTTAATCAGGAATATCCGGAGTTAAATCAGCCGGGGAAACCTTTTGCGGTTGTGATCGACAATTATATTCGGAATGCACAGAGTGCGATCGATGAGTTTTCTGATCCCAAGAAGATGCCACAGATTGCTATTTCCGTTGATATGATGGACACCGGAATTGATGTTCCGGAGATATTAAATCTGGTGTTTTTTAAGAAAGTGATGAGTAAGGCAAAGTTCTGGCAGATGATCGGCAGGGGAACGAGATTATGTGAAAATCTGATCGATGGAAATGATAAAGATAAGTTTTATATATTTGATTTTTGCAGTAATTTTGAGTTTTTCCGAATGAATAAAGGAAGTGCATCCAAAAATCAGATGGTTTTGCAGGGAGCTATTTTTTCCATGGAATTTGAGATGGCATATAAACTGCAAAATGCGGAATATCAGCAGGAGCGTCTGAAAACATATCGAGAACAATTGATTGAAACAATGCTGGGAAAAGTGCGGGAATTGAAAAGAGACAAATTTGATGTCAGACAGCATTTGAAATATGTGGATATGTATTCTACAGAGACGGGATATCAGACAATAACGTATGAGGACACGTTGATTGTCAGAGAAGAACTATCTCCATTGATTCTGCCGGATCCAGATGATGTGATGGCGGTACGTTTTGATGCGTTGATCTATGGAATGGAGTTGGCTTTGCTGGCAGGAAAGAAATTTGGCAGATATAAAAGTGATCTTTTCAAAAAGGTTTCCGGTCTTGCGGGAGTATCCAATATTCCGGAGGTAGGAGCGGAATCAGAATTAATACAAAAAATTCTGAATACAGATTATGTGGAGCATGCGGGCATTGATGACTTTGAGCATATTCGCAAAAGTCTGCGTGGCCTGATGAACATTATTTCAGGGGAGGCTCACTGCAAATATGATACGGATTTTACAGATCAGATACTTTCTATGGAACGAAGAGAAGCGGAATTGGAAAATGACGAATTGAAAAATTACAAGGCAAAGGCAGAGTATTATATCCGAAAGCATCAGGACAATATCGTTATTGCAAAGTTGAAATCCAATCAGCCCCTTACCTCTGTGGATCTGGAGAGCCTGGAGAAAATCTTGTGGGATGAAGTAGGGACGAAGGAAGATTATGAGAAGGAATACGGTGATAAGCCGTTGGGGGAGTTTGTCCGGGAGATTGTAGGAATGGATATGAAGGCTGCCAAAGAAGCGTTTTCCATGTTTCTGGATGATGTGAATTTAGACAGCAGACAGATATATTTTGTGAATCAGATCGTGGAATATATCGTGCGAAACGGGGTCATGAAGGATCTGTCTGTATTGCAGGAGTCACCATTTACAGATCAGGGCAGTGTGGTTGAGATTTTCCAGGATCTGAATGTGTGGGGAAATATCCGGTCTGTCATTGATCAGATCAATGCAAATGCGGCAATATCATAACGAAGGAGTCAATATGAACAACACCTACAAATTTTATCAAAACAAACAATGTGAATATTTTCCCTGTCACGATGTTGCAGATTCATCTTCCTTTAACTGCCTGTTCTGTTACTGCCCATTATATCTGAAGGAACCCTGTCTGGGGCATCCGGATTATATCCTGAACGGAAAGGGGCAGCGGATCAAGGATTGCAGTAGCTGCACGGTGGTGCACCGTCCGGAAATGTATGAAAAGGTATTGGAGGAGCTGGGACGGCAGGATCAGAAAATTTCTATTAACATATGGAATCTGCGGGAACAGATATGGGATAGAATGGCGCAGATCGCATCCTGGGAGCAGATGGAGCCGGAAATGCACCGGCAGCACCGGGCAACGGCGATCAGCAGTATCACTAATATTCTGGAAAAACATAAATATCTCTATCGTCTTAATGTATTGCTACAGCCCTTTGCAAAGGAGTGTGTCAGGGAAGACCGTTTTATATTTGGAAAGCAGGAAATTTACTGCAATGTGCTGGAGCGTATTGAACGGAGTCAGATTGAGACAGGGTATGTATATGCCTTTCACGCACCGTTATTTGAAATGGAGGAGACAGATTCACTGCTGACACAATATTATCTGGAGATTTTTCAGATTGCCTGTATGGATGTGGTGCGGGAGTGGGTACAGGGATATCTGGAGAGAAAGCACAGCGTTATGAGCAGACATTACTGCAGCCCTTCTTTTGGACCGGGATTTTATGGAATGGAGATGGCGGCGGTGCCAAAGCTGTTAAAGCTGATGGATACAGAAAAGCTGGGAATCCGCTGGAAGGATGAGAAAATGGATCCGTCGATGAGTATTGTGGGGATCTATCTGGTCAGCAGGGAGGATATTCTGTCAAATTGTGGGGACTGTGTCAGTTGTATCGGAGGGAAAGATGGCTGCCGGTTCTGTGTCAATTACCATAAAAAGCCTATCTAAGATTCTTCAAAAGGGTTGCCAAAGCAATTCGATCCATGATAAAATATTCCTTTGGACATATAAAATAGAAAAAGATAAATGCTCCGAAAGAAGTTTGTGAGCTGAGTGGAAAGGAATGTTGGATCATTATGAACGAAAATCAGGATTCTACCCCTGTTGCAGAAAATAAAATGGGGACAATGCCGATCGGAAAATTGGTTTTTAATATGTCACTGCCCATGATGGTTTCTATGCTGGTACAGGCATTGTACAATATTGTGGACAGTATCTTTGTGGCAAAGCTTTCAGAAAATGCACTGACCGCTGTTTCTCTGGCATTTCCCCTTCAGACGCTTTTGATCGCTGTGGGAGCCGGCACCGGTGTCGGTATGAATGCTCTTGTCTCCAGATCTTTAGGAGAGAAGAACCAGAAACGGGCTAATCGGATTGCTACCAATGGTGCATTTATTTATATTCTGAGTTATTTTTTATTTCTGATCCTTGGATTTACCGTGGTGAGACCGTTTTATGCCAGTCAGACAGGCAATGCGGATCAGGAGATCATGACCATGGGAATTGAGTATCTCAGCACGGTAATGATCTTTTCTTTTGGATTGTTTACACAGTTTTTCTTTGAGCGTCTGCTGACTTCTACAGGAAAAACGATCTTTAGTATGACCTCTCAGTTGACAGGAGCGGTGACCAATATTATTCTGGATCCCATTCTGATCTTTGGTTTATGCGGTGCACCTAAAATGGGAGTGACAGGTGCTGCCGTTGCTACAGTTATCGGACAATGTGTGGCCGGTGTCGTAGCAGGGACATGTCATCATAAATTTAATTATGAGGTTAATGTAGAGCTGAAGGGCTTCCGCCCGGACGGAAAGATTATTGGAAATATATATGCCGTTGGTATTCCATCCATCATTATGCAGTCTATTGGATCGGTTATGACATATTGTATGAACCGTATTCTGATTGATTTTTCTTCTACGGCGACAGCAGTCTTTGGCGTTTATTTCAAGCTGCAGAGCTTCTTTTTTATGCCGGTATTCGGACTGAACAATGGGATTACTCCGATCATCGCATATAATTATGGCGCCCAGAAGAGAAAGCGTATGATACATACCATCAAGCTCAGCTTGACGGTGGCATTTTGCCTGACCTTTATTGGATTCCTGCTGTTTGAGACGATTCCGCAGACACTTCTGGGGCTGTTCAATGCCTCCGATAATCTGCTGGCGATCGGTGTACCGGCACTCCGGATCATAGGAATCCATTATCTGATCGCATGGTTTTGTATTATTGCCGGTACCGTATTCCAGGCACTTGGCAAGGCTGTGTTCAGCATGATCGTATCCATCATGCGTCAGTTGTTTGTACTGATCCCGGCAGCGTATATTCTGGCAAGGATCGGAGGACTTCAGATGGTATGGTGGTCCTTCCCGATTGCGGAGGTCATTTCCTTTGCGGTATCTTTGACATTCCTGATCCGGATCTATCGTACAATTATTCAGAAGATTCCCATGGAGGCATAGGAGGAATTTGAAATAAATTCGTAGAGGACAGGCACAACATCCTCTTTGATTATGGTTTTGACTTTCCCCAGTAGGATTCAATTGCTTCCGGATGCAGCCCCTCCCCAATGACAATGAGGATTGCCTGTCCGTTTGGAATCGGATGGATCTCTGTTTTTTGGTGGGTTGCATTGACAGCGATCCAGGTATTGTCCGGAAGCTTTTGAAAACCTTTGATACGAAAGACCTTGCCACAGGCAGGGTCTTTTAATATTTTGACACAGGATTCCAGCAGAAAGCTTTCGGTAAACTCCATATTCATAAAATAGAGGCTGTCATAGGTCTTTTTTTCGTCCAGCCACAGCTTTCGGTAATCGGCGGAATGATAGCCGGAGTGCATAATCTTCTCAAAGTCGTTCGGAACCAGTTTGTCCCAGTTCTTCTGCAGGATAAGCTGGCCGGACGGAGCCGGACACTGCAGCTTTTCAAGCAGACCGGATACATACCGGCTTGTGGAGGAGATGACGGAAGCCTCCGTCTCCTGTACATGGCTGTAAAGGATCGTACCCGCCTGGGCTGCCTGGGAGGCAAGAAGAAAACGGGAAGATTCGGAGAGTGCCGTATCCAGATTGGCATCAATGATCGTGATTACGTTTCCAATCTGATACCAGCGGTCCAGTGGATCCTCGTGCAGGGCATCAAAAAACTCATCCATATCAAAAATTCCCGAAGGTTCCACTAAAACCCGGTCATAACCACACATTCCCATAGCGATCAGCTTTGTTTTAAAACGTCGTCTGTGGCAGTCAGCATCACATCCGCCTGCCACCATTTCCAAAGTGCAGTTGTCGCCCAGGATATCCTGAAGCAGCATGGCATCCACATTCACAGCACCGAAATCATTTTCTAATATTCCAATATTTTTACCCTGATCGATCAGGTATTTTGCATATTTCTTAATAAAAGTTGTTTTTCCGGAACCCAGAAATCCTGTGATCAGATCAATAGAAATCATATTGTATCCTCCCCTTGTTGTGTTATTTTATATACTTTTTCTGTGTAAGGAATATTTTATACATATGTTAATTTTGTACAGAAACTTGTTTTATCACGCTTGAGTTTATCACACATATCATAAAAATACAAAATCGAAAAAGAAATGCTATGAAACTGCTTGTCTCATTATAAAAATACGTTTATAATTGTTGTGGTGCAAAGGAAAAATTTGGACATCAGGAAAGAGAGGTATGAAAATGCAGCACAGGAAGAATTATCAGATCAGTCTGTTTGTGATCGGATGTATTCTGATAAATTGTCTTGGTAAATGGACTGCAGCAGCAGGACAGCTTCCGGTATGGATGGATTCGTTCGGAACCGTATGCAGTGCATATGCGTTGGGACCGTTTTGCGGAGGAGTTGTAGGAGCTGCTACCAATGTGATATATGGGTTTTATTATAAGACTTCTTATGTCTATGCTTTGACGAATATTGCTGTTGGTATATTGACCGGTTATTATGCATCGAAGGGCTATTTGAAGGATCTTTTTAAGACAATGTCCCTGAGCTTTCTGATCACGCTGCTTTCCGTTGGCGTGTCTGTTCCGCTGAATTATGTATTTTACAGTGGGAGAACCGGCAATATCTGGGGGGATGGTGTGATCGATCTGCTGGGGCAGATGGGGCTTCGCTCATGGATGCGTGGCGTGATCGGTGAGTTTTATGTAGATTTTTTGGATAAGGTAGTTACGCTGGTGGCGTTTTTTGTGGGACTTCGACTCTGGCACGGATATAAAACACGCCAAAATGAGGAAAAGACACCCAGGATCAGTCCGAATCATATGAAAACCAGCATCGTGATCGTTTTTTTGCTGCTGGGGTCGGTGTTGTGGAATCCTATGGCTGTGTCTGCACAGAATACACAGGATCATTCTTATAATATGTATGTGCAGACGATTTACAATGACAATAACGGACTTCCGGGTGGCAAGGCAAATGATATTGCCCAGACAAAGGATGGTATTTTGTGGATTGGAACATACGGCGGGCTTTACCGGTATAACGGAAGCCGGTTTCAGTGGATGAACCATTATGATTCCGTCAAAAATGTAAACTGTTTGTATACGGATGAGGCAGGAAGACTTTGGATCGGAACAAATGACAGTGGTGTGTCCATCTGTATTAATGAGGAGATATCCAATGTGGTGGATTCATCCCAGGGACTTCCGGCGGATTCGGTGCGCTGTGTCACGGAATGTTCGGACGGAACATTTTATGTGGGAACTTCGGATGCCCTTGCAATCGTATCATTGTCGGGTGGTCTTTCAGTCAGTGATATTGTTCCTGAGGTTACCTATACAAAGAGTCTGTCGGCAGACCAGAAGGATCATGTGGCGGCAGTGACGGATGAAGGAAGCATGTATTTGCTTTCGCGGGGGAAAGTGATACAGCATCTGCAAAAGAAAGCATACCGTGCGGCATATTCCTGCTGCATGTTTGATGATCAGGGCAGATTATATGTGGGAAGAACTGACAACTGCATTGAAATATATAAGTTAAAGGATGGAAAGCTGCAGAAATGCAGGACTGTTTCCTGTGGAACTCTTACCAATATAAAATCACTTCATATGTCGGAAAATCAGGAAATTTTTATCTGTGCAGATAATGGAGCCGGTTTTTTAGATATCTCCGGAAATTATCAAAGTGTGAATACCAATAAGTTTAACAGTTCCATTGATCATATGCTTATGGATTATCAGGGAAATCTCTGGTTTACCTCGTCACGTCTGGGACTGCTTCGGATGTGCAAATCTGTTTTTACAGAGATCTTTACAGAAGCAGGACTGGAAGAGGATGTTGTGAACACCGTGATCAAGTGGAGAGGTGATGTCTATTTTGGAACGGACAGTGGTCTGAAGGTTGTGGACGGTGTTATGACCAGAGAAAAACATACATCCTTATCAAAAAAACTGGAGGGGATCCGTGTACGCTGTCTGATGGAGGACAGTCAGGAAAATCTCTGGATATGTACTTCCGGAGAAGGTGTCTGGAAAGTGTCAGAGGATGGATCACTCCGGATCTATTCGGAAAAAGACGGTCTTTTGGGGGATAAATTTCGTACCGCGATGGAATTAAAGGATGGAACCATTGCTCTGGCAGGGGATCTTGGCATATCTTTTGTTAAAAATGGAACGGTGACTGAAAATATTGGTGCATCAGATGGATTATCCAATCCCAGGGTATTGTGTATGTTCCAGAAGAAAGATGGTACTCTTCTGGCGGGTACGGATGGAAATGGTATCGCGGTGATACGGGATCATAAGGTTCAGAGCCATTACAAAAAAATAAATGGATTAAGTTCGGAAGTGATCCTGCGTATGGTGAAGGATACCGATCATGGCGGAATGTTTATCGTAACAAGCAACAGTCTCTGTTTTATGAAAAACGATAAAATTCGTATTCTGGATAATTTCCCATATTATAACAACTACGATATTGTGGAGGGAAAGAAAGGGGAGGTTTTTGTTCTTAGCTCCGCAGGAATCTACGTTGTGGACAAAAAGAAACTGGAAAACGGAGAAAAACTGGATTATGATCTGTTGAATGCGACCAAAGGTCTGCAGGAATCTTTGACCCCGAATGCCTGGAATTATATTGACAAAAAAGATAATTTATATCTATCCGGTGGATTTGGTGCAGTATATATGAATATGAACGATTATAATTCCCATAATTTTTCTTATCGTATGCTGATGAAGTCTATCAAAATGGATGGAGAGACCTCCTATGTGGAACGAGGGGAAGCCATTCATATTTCAAGAGGTGTGAGCCGGGTGGAGATCATACCGGAAGTGGTCAATTATTCCATTAATGACCCATATGTCCGGGTCTGGCTGGAGGGCTACGACAAAGAGCCGACGATTCTTCCGCAAAGTGAATTAAAAAATATTGTATATGCCAATCTTCCTACGGGAGAATACATTTTTCATATGGCGGTGTATGATCATCAAAGGACGAAGGTGATCGAGGAAAGCACTTACCAGATTATCAAGGATAAGGAAATCTACGACCACTGGTGGTTTTATGTTTATTATGGCATCGTGCTGGTGCTGGCGATCGTCTATCTGACCTGGCTGATCGTCCGGACACAGATCCAGAAGAAGCTGAATCTCCAGAAGAAGGAGTTAGAGCTTGCCAGAAATCAGATCCAGATGGGTAATGAAACGATCATTACCATTGCAAGAACAGTGGATGCCAAGGATGAAAATACCAGCCAGCATTCCCAGAGAGTATCGGAATATTCTGTGATGATAGCAGAGAAGCTGGGCTACAGCAAAGAGGATCTGGAGGTGCTCCGCAAAACAGCACTTCTTCATGATATTGGCAAGATTGCGATTCCGGACCGTATTCTGAATAAGGCGGGACGTCTGACGGATGAAGAGTACGGTGTGATGAAGTCCCATGTACTCAGGGGAGCAGAGATATTAAAGAATTTTACCTTTATTGAGCATGTAGATGAGGGGGCTCTTTACCACCATGAGAGATATGATGGCAAGGGGTATGTAAATGGTCTGAAGGGGGAGGAGATCCCTCTGAATGCAAGGATCATTGGAATTGCTGATGCGTTTGATGCGATGACGGCCAACCGTGTATACCGCAAGAAGCTTGATCTGGATTTTGTGCTGGAGGAGCTTCGCAAAGGAAGAGGAACGCAGTTTGATCCCCGGTTAGTTGATATCATGCTGGGACTTTTAGAGGATGGAACCATTGATGTCGAAGGGCTTTATGGAGTAAGTGAAAATAAAATTTCATAAAGCGGGTGAAATTGATTCGAAAATATTAGAGCCGGCGGCCCAAAGCTTTCGGGCTGGGAAAGGAACAGAGGATTCGTATGAAAAGGATATATATCATAACGATCAGCAGTGCATTGTTTGTGATACTGGCAGCTTTTGGTCTGCATCTGCTGACGCAGGATGACAGTGAGCAGAGAAACATTACCGTGGGATATGTTTATGTGGGAGATACCAGTACTGCTTATACAGGCAATTTTGTAAAGGTGCAGAAGGCGGTAGAGAAAAAATATGGCAGCAGGGTACGGACGATTGCACGGTTTAATGTTACTGAGGGAAGTGAAGACGGTATTTTAGAGGAGCTGGTGGAGGCGGGCTGTGACATTATTTTCACCACAAGTTATGGATTTGGGGAAAAGGCAAAGCAATGGGCAGAGAAATATCCTAAGGTTCAATTCTGTCAGTCTACCTGTTCTAATGCCAACGAAGAACCAAAACTTTCCAATTATCATACCTATATGGGAGCTATTTATCAGGGACGTTATATTTCCGGTGTGGCAGCGGGAATGAAGCTGAAGCAGTTGATCGATGAGAAAACGATTACAGCAGATGAAGCAAAGGTGGGATATGTCGGAGCCTATCCGTATGCGGAGGTGATCTCCGGATATACGGCATTTTTCCTGGGAGTAAGATCCATTGTACCGGAAGCGGAAATGACAGTGAAATATACAAATACCTGGGGAAGCTACGCATTGGAAAAGAAATATGCGACCCAGTTGATCAATGAGGGCTGTGTGATCATCTCGCAGCATTCTGATACTACGGGACCGGCTGTGGCATGTGAGGAAGTCAAGGGAAAGCATGTGGTATACCATGTGGGATATAATCAGAGTATGGCGGATGTGGCGCCAACCACATATCTGACCGGGTGCCGGATCAACTGGGAGCCTTATATTTCTGCAGCGGTGGAGGCAGTATTGTCGGAGAAGGATATCGAAAGCTCGCTGGATGCCAACATCAATGGAAATGATGCAGGGGCAGGATTTGATCAGAGCTGGGTACAGATGCTGGAGGTCAATGAGCTGATTGCGGCACCGGGAACCAAAGAAAAGGTTGAAAAACTGATCGGCAGCTTTAAAAAGAAAGAGATCAATGTATTTCAGGGAGATTATACCGGGGTTGATCCGGACAATAAAGAAGATGTGATTTCTTTGAAGGAGGGATATCAGGAAAATGAAAAGAGCTCCGCACCGACATTTCATTATGTGCTGCGGGATGTGATTCATGTGGAATGATCATAACAGATGAAAAGGGTCATTTGCAAATCGTCAGATAGTATGGTAAAATAAGTTATCGATTATGTACGAAATCATTATAGATGGGCAAAGCAGCCGAAAGACTGTGACGCAAAGCTATAGGACCTGTAAAATGGTAACCAGTTGCAAAAAAGAAAGCATTACGGCTATGGTTGTAATGCTTTTTATAGTTTATAAGAGGGGGTAGGAGAATGAAAAAGGACAAAGTATTTTATCAATCAAAATTTGAACATTACCGTGTGATGAATATGTGGATCGTGATCGCAAGCTGTATTTCATCACTGTTTTATGTGATATCTGACTGGTATTTATTCGGGGAGATCAATATGGTGACAGTTCCTGCGAGGACAGCTATTCTGATTCCTTTTGATATTTTTATGATCGTGAATGCAAAGGTGAAGGATTACCGCGTGATCGTGCTGTTATCCTATCTGATCGCACATAGTATTATGTGGTGCACTATCTGGGCGTGTGTATATCTGTCGGATCTTACTTTTGCCAGTGATGGTTTTATCATTATTATGGCAATTTTTATCTTTTTTGGATTTGCAGCACTGGGGAAGTGGAGTGTTATTTTTACGGGTCTGATCTTTCTGGATATCGGCGTTGCCAATATCTTTCTGCATTATCCGGAGCTGCTGATGATGCTGATCCTCGGCATTCCGTTTTATGGTGGAATCTGTCTTGTGGTATGGGCGATGGAGAAATCTTATGTGTACCAGTATGTTGCACAAAGGATGCTGGAGGAAAGTGCATATCACGATCAGTTGACGGGACTTTTTAACCGTAATATCATTGATACTCTTATGGATGAAAACAAATCCTTACAGTGTTTCGGAGGAGAGGATATCTCAGTTTTACTGTTTGATATTGATTTATCTTGCACAGAATAATTACAGTCCTGTATACATTTTGGTTTCTTAAGTTATATATAGTATTAAAAACTATATGAAACAGTAAAAGAGAAAATGATATATTGACATGTAAGCCATAAATGATTAATATAATTACAGAACAGAAGATGTAATCGGCATTTTTTGGGTTATAAAAACATTCTGTGACAGAAAAGAGGATCATTTATGAAAGTGTTAAGGATTGGAGAGAAGGTTGCAAGAATTCCTGTTATACAGGGAGGGATGGGAGTTGGTGTCAGCAGATCAAATTTGGCAGGAGCTGTAGCGAGAGAAGGAGGAATTGGAATTATATCAACAGCACAGATTGGTTATGATGAGGAGGAGTTTGAAACAGATCCGGTAAAGGCCAATCGTAAAGCAATTGAAAAGCATCTTTCTTTGGCTAAGGAAAAGGCTGCCGGGGGAATGGTGGGAGTCAATATTATGGTTGCACTTCGGGATTATGCGGAGCATGTGAGAGCAGCAGTTGCTGCAGGCGCAGATGTGATCATTAGTGGCGCAGGGATTCCGGCAAAGCTTCCGGAATATGTAAAAGGGAGCAGTACAAAGATCGCTCCAATTGTTTCTTCGGCAAAGGCTGCCAGAGTCCTTTTACAGCGTTGGGAAAAGAAATATCAGAGAACCGCAGATTTTATAGTGATCGAAGGACCAAAAGCCGGCGGTCATCTTGGGTTTTCCGGAGAAGAATTAAAGGATATAGATGGTCTTGACTATGATAACAGGATTCGGGAGATCATTCAGGTTGTACAGGAATTTGCAACGCATTTTCATCAAAAAATTCCGGTGATTGTAGCTGGTGGAATTTTTACGGCGGAGGATGTAAAGCATGCCGTAGATCTTGGGGCTGATGGAGTTCAGGTTGCTTCGAGGTTTGTTGTGACGAAGGAATGCGATGCATCGCAGGCATACAAAGATGCATATATCCATGGTACGGCAGATGAGATAGAGATCATTAAAAGTCCTGTTGGCATGCCGGGACGCGCACTTCACAATCATTTTCTGGAAAAAGTGCAGAAGGGACGGATTCCGGTAAAGAAATGTTATGGGTGTATGCGTAAGTGCAATATCAACGAGATTCCATATTGTATTACAGATGCATTGACAAAAGCGGTTCGTGGTGACGTGGAGAATGGATTGATTTTTTGCGGAGCAGAGATTGGAAGAATTCATTGTATGACCACTGTACATGATCTTATGATGGAATTGGGGAAGGGCTTTGAGTAAGAAAAATATTCCGACAGGAGTTGGAGGAAGATCTGGATGGAAAGAAAAACAATTCGAAGAAGAATCCTATTTTATGGAAGAGTGCAGGGTGTAGGTTTTCGCTATCGTGCCAGATATGCGGCGGAGAGTCTGTGTCTCACGGGATGGGTATATAATGAAGAGGACGGTACTGTGACTATGGAGGTGCAGGGAGATGAGGCATCTATAGACCGCCTGCTGCAGATGCTGCAGCAGGACCGCTACATTGATATTGTGGATATGGATATCAAGAATCTGATTCCGCAGGAGAACGAGAGAAACTTCGAGGTGAAGGATTGAAAGCAGACAGAGAAAAAGGGGCTTCCACTGTGAAAGTGGAAGCCCTTTATGTTTATGTCGTATGAATAAAGGTGTGGATATTAAACACAACCCTGAGCCTTCATAGCCTCTGCAACCTTCAGGAAACCTGCGATATTTGCACCGGCCATGTAGTTACCCTCCATACCGAACTCTTTTGCAGCCTCATCACAAGACTTGAAGATCTCTTTCATGATGCCATGAAGCTTTGCGTCAACTTCCTCGAATGTCCAGGAAAGTCTCTCGGAGTTCTGGCTCATTTCAAGACCGGATGTTGCAACACCGCCGGCATTTGCAGCCTTAGCCGGGCCGTAAAGCATCTTGTTCTCGAAGTAAACATCAATAGCTTCTGGAGTAGAAGGCATGTTAGCACCCTCAGATACAGCATAGCATCCGTTTGCAGCAAGTTTCTTAGCACTGTCTGCATCAATCTCGTTCTGGGTAGCACATGGAAGAGCAATATCACACTTGATGCTCCAGATACCACTGCATCCCTCTGTATATGTAGCATTCTTATGGGAGGTTCTGTCAACATACTCTTTGATACGTCCACGCTCAACCTCTTTGATCTGCTGAACAACAGGAAGATCAATTCCGTCTGGATCGTAGATATATCCGTTAGAGTCAGAAAGAGCAACAACCTTTGCACCAAACTCAGTAGCCTTCTTTGTAGCGTAGATTGCTACGTTTCCAGAACCGGAAATAACAACGGTCTGATCCTTGAAGCTCTTGCCGTTTGCTTTCAGCATCTCTTCTGTGAAGTAGCAGAGACCAAAACCTGTAGCTTCTGTACGAGCCAGAGAACCACCATAGGTAAGACCCTTACCGGTAAGTACACCGGACCACTCATTGCGGATTCTCTTGTACTGACCAAACATATAACCAATCTCGCGGGCACCTGTTCCGATATCACCGGCAGGTACGTCACAGTCAGGACCGATATGTTTGCACAGCTCTGTCATAAAGCTCTGGCAGAAACGCATTACCTCTCCGTCGCTCTTGCCCTTCGGATCGAAGTCGGAACCACCTTTGCCGCCGCCCATAGGAAGAGTAGTAAGGCTGTTCTTAAAGATCTGCTCGAAGCCGAGGAACTTGATGATACCACTGTATACAGATGGGTGAAGTCTGAGACCTCCCTTGTATGGTCCGATAGCTGAGTTAAACTGGATACGGAATCCTCTGTTTACCTGAACTTTACCGTTGTCATCAACCCAAGGCACACGGAAGATGATCTGTCTCTCAGGCTCTACAATACGCTCGAAAACGCCTGCCTCAACGAGATCCGGTCTTTTCTCAACAACAGGATCCAGAGACATAAATACCTCTGTAACTGCCTGGATGAATTCAGGCTCTCCTGCATTTCTCTTCTTAACTGTTTCAAGTAAGTCGATCAGATACTGATTTTTTAACGCCATTGCTAAAAAACCTCCTTTTCTTTATTTTTGATTGTGTATGTTGTGTGTGATTAACGCAACACGTTAAAACAAGTATCGCATAAAATTAGTGAGATTTCAACAATTTTTTCTAAAAAAACCTTATTTTTTTTCGATTAAAGTTGTGAAAATAGACAAAAATATACTTGTATACAAAATGCGTGTATACAAGTATGGAAAATAAAACAAAATATGAATAAAATGTTCACAATATAAACATAATTTAGACACAAACAATCCGTATAATATGTCACAGAAAGTGAAAACTTTCTACTCCCACCCTATTATACGCTGGATGACGAGAGTTATCCACAAAAGAGCCCTTCGGGGCTCTTTTTGATTTACAGGGATAAATGATTCTATTATTTATTAAGGGATTCTATTATTAAGGAAGATAATCAGATAAATCGGGTTCTGGTGCTTGCGGACAAGGACAAAATATTCTATATTATATGGTAATGGAATGTATTGTCAAAGGAGTGGCACACAGGGATATTGTGTGAGAAAGAGGAAGTATGAGCTGGAAATATCTATTATTTGATCTGGATGGTACATTAACGGATTCCAGTGAAGGAATATTAAATTGCGTGATTTATGCATTAGAGGCTGCCGGTATAGAAGTCCCGGACAGGGAAAAATTATTGCAGTTTGTGGGCCCGCCACTGATTGAGGGGTTTCAGGACATTATCGGGATGGATCATGCCGCAGCGGTTCAGGCTACTGTGAAATACCGGGAAAGATATGGTGTCATTGGCTTATTTGAAAATAAACCATATGATGGAATTGCTTTGGCGTTATCGCGTTTGAAAAGCCAGGGAAAGGTAATCGCACTGGCAACCTCAAAGCCGGAGTCGTATGCTGTGCGGATTCTGCAGCATTTTAATCTGATGAAATATTTTGATGTGGCTGTGGGAGCCAGTATGGATGAATCCAGAAATAATAAAACGGCAGTAATAAAAGAAGCGTTACGTCGCCTGGGGATATCAGAGGATGACAAAGAACAGGTTCTTATGATCGGCGACCGTCGTCATGATATCCGGGGGGCAAAGGACTGTGGCATTGCGTCACTGGGTGTTTATTATGGGTTTGCAGAGATTGGAGAGCTGGAAAAGGCAGGGGCAGATTATATTGCCTGGAGCGTCGATGACATGGTGACGATTGCCGGAGCGGCAGAGAGTCAGGCAGAATCTAAGGATTCCGACGGGGAATCTCTTTCAGAAATGAAATATCAGCGGGTAGACCTGGAACAGGCGGTGGAACATCTGAAAAAGTTGATACGGCAGCAGGAGCAGGCGCAGAGCGGGGCAGAGCAGCTAAAGATCCATCAGGAGTATTACCGGCTGAGTGATCTGGTATCAACGATGTATGCACTGGCAATGTTCCGTCATTCTATTGATACTACGGATCAGTATTATGATCAGGAAATGTCCTATTATGATGAGCAGCTTCCTGATTTTGAATTATGGGATATGAAATATCACGAGGCTCTATATCATTCGCCATATCGTGGAGAACTGGAAAAGGTGATCGGAAAGGTTGCATTCAAAAATATAGAGCTTCAAATGAAATCGACATCACCGGAGCTGGTGGAATTGCAGCAGGAAGAAAACAAGCTGGTGAATGAGTATGAGAAACTTCTGGCATCAGCGGAGTTTCTCTGGAATGGCGATACGATCAGTATGGCAGAACTCGGAAAATATCAGACGGATCCGGATCAGGCGATCCGGAAAAAGGCATGGACTTTGCTGCAGGATTTTCTCCAGACAAATGGGGAGACGTTAGACCGGATTTATGATGAGCTGGTTCACAACAGAACAGAGCAGGCGAGGAAGGCCGGATATGAAAATTTTGTGGAGCTGGGGTATTACCGGATGCAGAGAAATTGTTATGATCATTCTCAGATGGAACAGTTTCGTAAATGGATCAAGGAGTACTGGGTTCCGCTGGCATCAGAGGTGCAGGATCGGAGACGACGGAGGCTGGGGCTGGAAACGCTTCATATATATGATAACGGTCTGTATTATAAGGAAGGAAATCCGGCACCGGAGGGAACTCCACAGCAGATTTTACAAAACGGCCTGAAAATGTACCGGGAGCTTTCTGCAGAAACAGCAGAATTTATGGAGCAGATGGTTCGCAGGGAGATGTTTGATGTGCTGAGTCATCCCGGAAAGAAACAGGGCGGTTATATGGAGTTTCTGCCATTACCGAGAATGCCACTGATCTTTGCTAATTTTAACGGGACAAGCGGTGATGTGGATGTGATCACCCATGAATGCGGCCACGCTTTTCAGGGATATCTGGCAGGAAAGGATGATATCCGGGAGCATTGGGATATTACGATGGAGACGGCAGAGACACATTCCATGTCTATGGAGTTTTTCACAAATCCATGGATGGAACTGTTTTTTGGAGAGGCCGCTCCGGAGTTTCGTCAGATGCAGCTGGAGGATGCCATCTGTTTTATTCCTTATGGGTGTATGGTGGATGAATTTCAGCAGATTATTTATGAATATCCGGAGCTGACACCGGATCAGCGCCATGAGGTATGGCGCCGACTCGAAAAGCAGTATCGGCCACATCTGAACATGGAAGGAATGCCGTTTTTTGAAAAAGGCGGTTTCTGGCAGAGACAGCATCATATATATTCTACGCCGTTTTATTATATTGATTACTGTCTGGCTCAGATCTGTGCGTTGCAGTATAAGCTTATGATGGAGCAGGATTATGAGAGAGCCTGGAAAAGCTATCTTAAGCTTTGTCGGATGTCGGCAAGTGGATTTTTTACAGATATGATACGGGATGTGGGATTGTTGAATCCATTAGAGGAAGAATGTATTCAGCAGCTGATACAGCAGCTGAGTGGAGAATAGATAAAAGGAAGGCAGAGGTATTATTACGATGAGTAAGAACAAGAAAAAAGCAAAACTCCAGAAAAAACAGAGCAGATTGTCCAACAAGAAAATCGGAATCATGGTGGCTGTCGCAGCCGTTGTAGTGATTGCTGCAGGAGCAATGGTTTACTGGCAGAAGAATCGTGCCGTAGATGAAAAGCTGGATTATGATCCGGCAAAATATGTTAAGATCGGAGAGTATAAGGGAGTACAGGTATCGCTGGAGGTGACGGATGAGGATATTCAGGATGAGATCGACAATGTACGGGAGGATAACGCATCTTACGAGCAGTTGACAGGGACCACACAAACCGGTCAGACCATCCGGGCATCTTTTGAGGGGTATGTGGACGGTAAGAAAATGGATGATACATGTGGAGAGGATTATGTAGAGCTTGGTTCCGGAGACTGGCTGGATGGCTTTGAGGAGAATCTCACAGGAGTCAATACGGGGGATTCCGTAGTCTTTACCGTACCGGTACCGGAGGGAACGTATGGTGATCCGGCACTGGATGGAAAGAACGTAGAGTTCCATGCAACGGTTTTGTATATCTGTGGAGAAGAGATTCTTCCGGAGTATTCGGATGATTTCGTAAAAAAGGTGTCCAAAAATAAATACAAAACAACGGCAGAGTATAATGAATATCTAAAGAAAAAGCTGCACAAGGAAAATGAAGACCAGAAGGCGGAATATGCATGGTCAGATGTATTGGAAACCTGTGAAGCGGATCAATATCCGAAATCTCTGCTGGAGGATTGCAAGCAGGAGGTACTTCAGGGATATTATGATATGGCAGCAGTCTATAATTGCAGCAAAGAAGAAATCTTCCCGGCATTTGGCTATGACAGCGAGGAGACTTTTGTAAATTCGGATCTGGAGCCGCTGGCAGAGGATACGGCAAAGGAGTATCTTGCGGCTCAGGCAATTGCCCAAAAGGAAAACATAAGCTATACCAGGGAAGAATTGCAGGAATATATCAAAGAGCAATATGAGGATATGACGGATGAGTATGATTCGCCGGAGGCATTTGAGAAAGACAGAAAGGGATATCTGGAGCGACAGATGCTTCTGGAACAGGTGAAAAACTGGATTGCAGATCATGCGAAATATTCCAGCTGATCGTCGCAGAATAGATGGAAAGGAAGGCTGTGGAATGGAGCGGTTAAAAATTCTGGTAGTGGATGATGAACAGAGAATGAGAAAGCTTGTGAGAGACTTTCTGGTAAAGAAAAATTTTGATGTGATGGAAGCGGGAGACGGAGAGGAAGCCGTAGATATCTTTTATGAAAATAAAGATATTGCGTTGATCATTTTGGATGTGATGATGCCTAAAATGGACGGATGGCAGGTTTGCCGTGAGATCAGAAAATATTCTCAGGTACCGATTATTATGCTGACAGCTAAAAGTGATGAGAAGGATGAGCTACAGGGCTTCGAGCTTGGGGTGGATGAGTACATTTCAAAACCGTTTAGTCCCAAGATACTGGTAGCCCGTGTGGAGGCGATTTTACGGAGAACCAACGCATTAGAAGAAGGTGTGAAGGAGGTCGGAGGAATTTCCCTGAATCAGGCAGCACATGAAGTAAAAATAGACGGTAAAAATATCGAACTGAGTTACAAGGAGTTTGAGCTTTTGACATACTTTATAAACAATCAGGGCGTGGCATTATCCAGGGAACGTATTTTAAATAATGTCTGGAATTATGATTATTTTGGAGATGCAAGAACCATTGATACCCATGTCAAAAAGCTGAGAAGCAAGCTTGGGGACAAAGGAGAATATATTAAAACAATCTGGGGTATGGGTTACAAATTTGAGGTGTAAAAGATCATGAACAAGAAAAAGGCATCTTTTCTGAAAATGCAGTCAATTAAAACAAAATTAATCGTGGTATTATGCAGTATACTGGCGTTGACCATTCTGGGATGCTGGCTGGCCAATCAGCTATTTTTACCAATGTACTATCAGCATAGTAAAATAAGCACATTGTCAGATTCATTTCGAAAGATTGATAATATTGTAAAAAATGACAATGCTTTTCAGAAGGGAGCAGGGCAAAACGGTCTTTCTGAGAAGAGCATTAATACACTGGATTCCCTGACAGAAAACGGTTCTATGAACACATATCTGTTCCGGATCAGTGATTATTTTGGGATTTTACAGTACACGTTTTGCTATCCATCGGCAGACAGTCTCAGCAATATCCAAAAGGAAAATGTACGTGATAAGACAATGGATTATGTGGTGGGGCTGGTAAATGGTTATGTGGAGAGAGACGGAAGAGAGCTTATCAAGGGAAACACAAGTTATCAGGTATTTAAATCCTATGACGAGAGGATCGGATCATATTATCTGGAGTTGTTTGGCCGTATTGATTCCGGTGATTTTGTTTATATGAGCACGAACTATCAGAGCATGAAAGAAAGCGTGGCAGTTTCTAACCGTTTTCTGGCATATATCGGTGTGATCGCGGTGCTGATCTCAGGGATCCTGCTTTTTATGATCGGCAACAATTTTACAAAGCCGATCGTATACCTCACAGACATTGCAACGAGGATGTCCCAGCTTGATTTTGAGGCAAAATATCCGGTTAATACAGAGGACGAGATCGGAAAGCTGGGCAACAGTATCAATCTTCTTTCGGAACGGCTGGAGGAGACGATTTCCGAGCTGAAATCTGCCAATAATGAGCTGCAGAAGGATATTGAAAACAAAATACAGATTGATGAGATGCGAAAGGATTTCCTGTCGAATGTTTCTCATGAGCTCAAGACACCGATCGCCCTGATACAGGGATACGCAGAGGGACTTCATGATAATATTAATGATGACAGTGAGAGCAGGGAATTTTACTGTGATGTTATCATAGACGAAGCTAATAAAATGAATAAAATGGTGAAAAAGCTTCTCACCTTAAACCAGATCGAGTTCGGAAAGAATCAGATCACATTTGAACGGTTTGACATTGTACAGGTAGTACGGTCGGTTATCCAGTCTGCGACTCTTCTGGCAGAACAGAAGGGGGCTGAAATCTACATGGAAGAGACAGAGCCGGTCTATGTCTGGGCGGATGAGTATATGGTAGAAGAAATAGTAACCAACTATATCAGTAATGCAATCAATCATGTGGATGGGGAAAAAAAAATCCGTGTGACGCTGGAAATGAGAGAAAACGTAGTCCGCGTGAGAGTATTTAATACGGGAAATCAGATTCCGGAGGATGAGCTGGACAAAATATGGATCAAGTTTTATAAAGTGGACAAGGCAAGAACGAGAGCTTATGGCGGAAGTGGTATCGGTCTGTCTATTGTCAAGGCAATCGTAGATTCCATGAACCAGCAGTGCGGAGTCAGAAATTGTCAGAATGGTGTAGAATTCTGGTTTGATCTTGACCGGAAAAGTTAATGGTTCGTTTCTCTCACAACGATGGAAGTCATTGCGTAAAGTGGGAAAATATGATACCATATAATACAGTGACAGGTATTTTTTTGTGTGCCTGTGTATATGAAATGTAGTATTTTGAGAAAGGCATGATTATTGATATGAAAAAGAGATTGATCGTAACAGCAGCAGTGATGGCACTTGCGCTGACAGGCTGCGGTTCCGGACCGAATCTGGATGATGTCAGCCGGAGCATGGAAGCAGAGTATATGGCGGGTACATTGTTGAAGTACGATAAAAACAACGATGATATGCTGGATTATGACAGGAGTGTTTTAAGGGCAACGCCGACGCCGGAGCCCACAAGGACGCCGGTACCTTTCGGTTCGCCGGCAGCATCGGCAGCATCACAGAATTCATCGGATCCGGGAGCAGCTTCTGATACTCCGGCTGTCAATTATGTGGCGGCGGAGCAGGTTTATGCCATGAATCAGGTTGATATTAAGCAGATGTCCAATGAGATCAAGAGTACATATGGTTCGGCAGATGCAGCGATCAGTGCACATAAAGGAAAGGAGCTTTTGATTGTTCATTTCCGCATTAAAAATAAATCATCGGTCAGCCAAAAGGTCAATCTGATGAAGAAAGAGCTGCAGTATACGCTGACAGCAGATGGAGAGACGGTAGGCAGTCCATTGATGACGATCCTGACAAATGATCTTCAGTATTTTAAAGAAAAAATGGCACCGGGCAGAAGCTCAGAGGCAGTGCTTGTTTTTGAAACAGACAAGAAACAAACGCTTCAAAATATGTCCATTCAGGTGACAAACGGAAAAATGACAGGTGAAATAGCGATACATTAAGAGAGTGGAAAGGCAGGGTGATACTATGGAGACAGGGATATTATTAGAGAGTGGAACAAATGAACTGGAGATTCTGGAGTTTCGGGTTGGCAGCAATTATTACGGAATCAATGTGGCAAAGATCCGGGAGATTCTGCCATATCAGGTGCCGACACCGATCCCAAATGCAGATGCAAGGATAGAGGGAATCTTTATGCCGAGAGATGAGATCATTTCTATTGTAGATTTATCGAGAGTAATGAATCTGCCGGCAGCACAGTCCACGGCGGGAGATATGTACATTGTAACCAATTTTAATAATCTCAATACAGCATTTCATGTACAGGGAGTAGAGGGAATCCACCGGGTATCCTGGGGAGACATTATCGAACCGGATTCTACGATCAATGCTTCCGGTATGGGAATGGCTACCGGAATTGTGCGGATCGAAGGTCGGCTGATCATTATTCTGGATTTTGAGAAAATTGTTACAGAAATCAATCCGGAGACCGGACTGAAGATTTCTGATGTAGAGCATATGACAGGCAGATCAAGAGTGGATTCTCCGATTTTGATCGCAGAGGATTCTCCATTGCTGGGCAAGATGCTTTTAGATTGCTTAAAGAGAGCAGGTTTTGCTAATATTGACCTTACGAACAACGGGAAGGAATGCTGGGATAAGCTTTCAGCATATCAGGAGCAGGGCGTGCTGGATCAGAAGGTGGCCTGTGTGATCACAGATATTGAGATGCCACAGATGGACGGCCATCATCTGACAAAACTGATCAAAAGTGATGAGCAGATGATGCATATTCCGGTAATCATCTTCTCCTCTCTGATCAATGACGAAATGAGGAAAAAGGGAGAGAGCCTTGGAGCCGATATGCAGTTATCTAAGCCGGAGATTGGACAGTTAGTGGGAGCGATTGATCAGGTCCTGCAGATTGAAAATGCAGATGGAACATCTGTCTGACATCATAGAACAGATAGTTAAGGAGATAGAAGCTTGAGTGAAGAGGATTTAAAGGATGTGGCAGGGGATGCTGCAGAACAGGATATAAGTGAATATGAAAATCTGGAAAATTTCGTAGATCTGGAGGATCTTAGCAGTCTGATGGATGATGATGACTTTACTGATTTAGAAGATCTGGGAGACATTTCTGATCTTGATCTGGATGGGGATGGTATTTTGGAGGATGAAGCTGCACAAGCACAGGCTGAGGCATCTTTGACAGAGGATGATGCTTCGGATAGTGCGCAGGCTGTATCTCTGGATGAGCCGGAGCAGGAAATGGATTACTCGGATATGGCATCTTTGGATGATCTGCCAGATCCGAGTGAGATCGAGGATCTGGGATTGTTTTCTGATTCCGGGGAGCAGCCGGATATTCCAACGCCGGAAATACCTGAGGCTACTTCCGGGGGGCAGCCGGATATTCCAACGCCGGAAATACCTGTGGCTACTTCCGGAGAGGCATCGCTGGATGATATGGTTGGGGATTTTCTGGATGATCTGGATGCTTCAGGAGGAGCAGCCGGGCAGGAAGTACAGCCGGAGGAGACGGTGTTTGATTCTTTGGGTGCAGAAGAAAATGAATTATCAGATGTTACTGATACCTCAGATATACAAAAAGATTCTGAAACAGAAACGGATGGAGCTGCGGCACCGGCTGGAAAAGCAGAACCGGATGAAGTGCCGGAGCCTGTTTTGGAAGAAGAGCCGGAAGAGGAAGCCTTTGGACTTGATGACATTCTTGCATTGGAGCCGGAGGAGGAAAATGGTCAGACGGATGATATGCAGGCATTACTGGAGGGGCTGTCTGAGGATGATATGCCGGAGCTTCCTCCGGAAGGCAGCCAGGAAGATATAGAGAAAAAGCCGGGATTACTGAAACGTCTTTTTGGAAATATCGTGACAGACGAGATTGCAGAGGCAGAGCTTGCCCAAAAGGAAAAGGATAAAGAGGACGAAGCGGCAAGGCAGGAGGCAGCGGAGGCTGCCAAAGAAGAGAAAAAGGCTGCCAAAGCAGCAAAGGCAGAAGAAAAGGCTGAAGCCAAAAAAGCAAAGGCTGAGGAAAAAGAACTCAAGAAGGCTGCCAAAGCCGAAGAAAAGGCACAGAAAAAGGCGCAAAAGGAAGCTAAAAAAGCAGAAGAAGCTGCGCAGGAGGAGCTGGAGGTAACAGGAAAGCTCAACAAGGTCGGAGTGTCCATTGTAGTGATTCTGGCGGCGATGTTTTTGGCAACGGAAATTTCCGGCACTGAAATATTCAGTTACAAATCCACGATGAAGCAGGCAGTCAGCTTCTTTGATGATGGCAGATATACTGACGCATACCGGGAGATTCTGGGAACTGATCTGAAAAAGAAGGATCAGGAGACATACGACAAGATCATTACGGTAATGAAGGTACAGCGATCCCTGAATTCCTATGAGAATTATGACAATATGAAGTATTATCCGGATGCGTTAAATGCTTTGCTGGTTGGTTTGAAGAAATATGATGAAAATATTGAAACGGCCAGAAATCTGGAGGTTGAAAAGGATGTTGACAGCTGTAAGGAAAAAATACTGACGCTTTTAGACGAGGAGTATGGTTTGTCGGAGACACAGGCGAGAGAGATCCTTTCTTTAAAAAAGGACGCTTATACAGACCGGGTTGTAGAGCTTGGAATACAAAAAAAGAATTCATAATAGAGCAGAAAATAACAGGGCATTGAGAAAAGAAAACGTCTCAATGCCCTGTATTATTTTCTGGTGTGGGAAGTTTGAGTACTGTAAATATATGGAAGTGACGGCATCTGCGGACTAATTATTTGCGGCACCTTCATAGACAGCTTCGTTGGTAAGCTCTATGCCAAGCTTTTTGAAGGTGTTAATATCAATCGCAGATAAAATTGCGGATACATGAAGCTGACAGCCGGATAATTTCGGAAGCTGTTCCAGAGCCAGCTTGGCGTTAGGATCGGATACGGCACACATGGAAAGTGCGATCAGTACCTCATCCGTGTGAAGTCGTGGATTTTTGCTTCCAAGATAACCGGTTTTTAACTGCTGGATCGGTTCGATAAAGGTACGGGAGATCAGATGCACCTTTTTATCAATATGCCCCAATACCTTGATGGCATTTAACAGAACGGCAGATGCCGGTCCCAGAAGGTCGGAGGTAGACCCGGTAACAATAGTTCCGTCAGGCAGCTCTAAGGCTGCTGCGGCAGAGCCGTTTTCAGCAGCCAGATCATTTGCAATGGAAACAACGCAGCGGTCATTTACAGTGATCTTTGCCTGTTTCATGATCAGTTCCTGTTTATAGATCTCGTCCCTGGAGGCTTCATCCTTAACAAAACGGTTCAGGGACTGGTAATATCTGCGGATGATTTCCTGACGGGAAGCTTCCTGACAGACTTCATCATCAATAATGCAGTTTCCGGCCATATTAACGCCCATATCGGTTGGTGATTTATACGGGCAGTGTCCATAAATCCCCTCGAACATTGCGGCAAGTACCGGGTAGATTTCGATGTCACGGTTATAATTGACGGTAGTTTCGCCATAGGCCTCCAGATGGAAAGGATCGATCATGTTCACATCATTCAGGTCTGCCGTGGCCGCCTCATATGCCAGATTCACCGGATGCTTCAGAGGAATATTCCAGATTGGAAAGGTTTCAAACTTGGCATAACCGGCCTTGATGCCGTTTTTATTTTCATGGTAAAGCTGGGACAGACAGGTTGCCATTTTTCCGCTTCCCGGTCCCGGAGCTGTAACGATCACAAGGGGACGGCTGGTCTGGATATAATCATTTTTGCCATATCCCTCATCACTGACAATCCGCTCCACGTTGTTGGGATATCCTTCGATCGTATAATGATGATAGACGTGAATGCCAATATCCTCCAGCTTCTTTTGGAAGAGGTCTGCTGACGGCTGACCTGCGTAACGGGTAATGACGACGCTGCTGACATAAAGTCCCTTTTTCTGATAGACGTCGATCAGACGGATCACATCCTGATCATAGGTGATGCCCAGATCATGACGGATTTTATTGCGTTCAATATCTGCAGCATTGATGGATATGATCATTTCTGCCTGATCGGCAAGCTGTAACAGCATCTGCAGTTTACTGTCCGGTGCAAAGCCGGGAAGAACACGGGAAGCATGATAATCATCAAAAAGCTTTCCGCCAAATTCCAGATAGAGTTTATCGCCAAACTGGGAAATACGTTCCCGGATATGTGCTGATTGCATAGACAGGTATTTATCGTTATCAAAGCCAATACGTTTCATGAAACTCTCCTTTGTAAATCAATCGAATATTGTCGAATATAATAATCTAATGTGCCACATATGAGGATAACATACCCGGAAGAAAAAATACAGTGAAAATATAAGAAATTATAATGTTTTCTCAAAATGGAATGCGGCTTTTCTTTCCCGGAAAGAAATGATATAGTTTTATATATCAGGAGGTGACAAAAATGACACAGACACAGCAGGATAGGATCATAAACAGCCTGATTGACAGACAGATCACGATTTCTACAATGGAGAGCTGTACGTCAGGAATGATCGCATCTATGATCACTGATACATCAGGGGCATCGGCTGTTTTTCCGGGAGGCTTTGTGACATATCTGAATGAAACAAAGGTTTTCGCCGGTGTTGATGAAAAAATTATCAAAGAGTATGGTGTCTATTCCGGAGAATGTGCGAAAGCTATGGCGGAAACCGTTAGAGAAAAGTTAAATACGGATATTGGCATTGGCATTACCGGAACGACAGGAAATCTTGATCCCAATAATGCGGACAGTGTGCAGGGGCAGGCATTTTTCAGCATTGTGTGGAAGGAAAGCGTATTTGTTGATGAAATTCATGTCGATGTGACCGGGAAGAGCCGTCACGGGATCAAACAGCTTTATGCAGACCGTGTATTTGAGAAGCTGGCAGAAATTATTAATGTAAAGCAGGGATAAAGCGATGGAGATTCAGATCATAAAAACCAGAAGAAAAACGGTCAGTCTGGAAGTGAAAAGAGACGGCAGCGTGATCGTGCGGGCACCTCTCCGGATGCCTCAGAGGGAGATACAGGAGTTTATTGAAAGTCACAGAAGCTGGATCGAGCATAAGTGCAGATTAATGGAAAAACGACGTGCACAGTCCGTTTCTACAGGGGCACCGCCGGTTGATGAGATTAGCGGAAAGGAATGGGAAAAGATCCGGGAAGCCTTTGCAGGCCGGGTAGATTATTATTGCAAAAAGATGGATGTACAGGTGGGCAGGATTACCATAAGAAATCAGAAAACCCGCTGGGGAAGCTGCAGTGCAAAGGGGAATGTGAATTTTAACTATCAATTATATTATATGCCTCCGGAGCTGATGGACTATGTGATCGTCCACGAGTTAGCTCACAGGCGGCATATGGATCATTCTGCATTATTCTGGGAAGAGGTAGCGCGGTACTGTCCGGAATATGCGGTTTACCGGAATCAGTTAAAAAAGTACGAAACGGTCTAAAATACCGGAAGTTTCATATACAGCATAAAAAGTAAACGGGGAGGAGGGGAATATCAATGGAGTGGATTTATCCGATTCTTGGAAAACAAAAGTGCCTGCCATTTTATTTGTCGGGGATTGGGATCGCGGAACCGGAGTATCATGTGAAGCGGGAGGACGGTCTGGTATCCCATCAGTTTTTGTATACCCGGAGTGGCAGGGGCAATCTGCATGTAGCAGGAGGCAGCTATACATTGGAGAAAGGAAGCTTATGCTATCTGGGACCGGGGATTCCCCATGAATATTATCCGTTGGAGGAAAATAACTGGACAACCTGCTGGATTGTTTTTCGCGGCGAATATTTGACGGAAATGATGAAGGGACTGGGCTTTATAGATTTTGCCTATGAAAAAGCTGTGGTTAATGAAAAGATAGAGAAGCTTTTTCATCAGCTGTTAGGGGCGGCGAAGGATCCGTTATATGGGGATGAATATTGCTCTGTTTTGATATACGAATATATTATGAGTATCCGGCAGGCAATGATGGAACACAAAAAATATGGCGGACATGGTGACAAGGATATACTGCAGCATGCGGTGATATATATGAATGAAAATTATGCTTCGGATATTACGTTGGAGGAGCTGGCAGAGATCAGTGGTGTGACAAAACAGCATTTCTGTCGTGTTTTTAAAGAACAAATGAGGATGCGTCCTATGGAATATCTGGCCAGACGCCGGATGGCATCAGCGAGAAATCTATTGCTGACAACCACAAAAAGTATTGCGGAGATCGGAGAAGAGGTGGGCTATGATAACCCCACGTATTTTGGCATGGTGTTTAAAAAGTACGAGGGGATTACACCGACGGACTGCAGAAAAAGACATGGTACAAGCTTGACATGGTAGATGTGCCGGGAAAATGTTCATATTGCTGGGATGTATGAATTATTTGAGATTGCCATATTCTTATGAGAGTGCCTATAATACAGTTAGTAACAATATTTTAAACACTCTATGTAAGGAGGAAAATATGGTGAAAAAATTCTTGAAACGGGCAGGGGCATGTTTGCTCTGTGTTTCTATGGTTCTGACGAGTAATGTGGGGAGCGCAGGGGTGAGCGCATCCTCCGGGAAAGGAGCAGCAGTGGAAACAAAAACAGGAAGCATTGTGATTGATGGTAATGACATCAAGGCGGATAATGTGAATGGACTTACATACAAAGGGTTTGGTATGCTGAGTGGTAATTCTACAAGTGATCTGCTGATGGATTACAAGTCACAAAATCCGGAAAAGTATGCACAGCTGATGCAGTATTTGTTTGGCGGGGAATATCCGATCTTTACCCATGTCAAACTGGAAATGGGTAATGACCGTAATACTTCTACCGGACCGGAAAGTGCCACGATGAGAACGAAGGATGAGCAGGCAAATGTTCTTCGTAATCCGGGCTGGCAGCTGGCAGCGGATGCCAAAAGAATGAATCCGAATGTGAGAGTAAGTATTTTATCCTGGTGTATGCCGGCCTGGGTAAAGACGGATGCGGATAAATATTTGTGGTATAAACAGAGTATTCTGGCTGCTTATGAGCAGTATGGGTTTATGGTGGATTACATTAATCCGAATACAAATGAGGCATGGTCAAAACAAAATGATGTCGCACGCACGAAAAAATTTGCAAAATGGATTGCAGAGGAAAGCAGTGAGACCATTAAAGATGAGAAAGAGCTGGCGTTATTCCATAAAATTAAACTTGTGGTATCCGATGAAGCCAATGTTGTGAGCGCTGAGGTAGCCCAGATACTGAAAAGCGATCAGGAATTTATGGATGCAGTGGATGTGGTTGGATATCACTATAAAACAGCCGACGATCGTAACGGTGGAATGAAATGGCTGGCAGAAGAAGTCGATAAAGAGGTGTGGAATAGTGAGGAGCAGGCAACCTTTTCCAACTCTGCATTCCGTCCGTCCACGAACGACAAGAGACCAACTGTGGAGGGAACCGGAATCGGTGGCTCCGGCAGTGCCTTAGAAATGGGAAATACCGTGATCAAGAGCTTTGTGGAGTCTCGTCGTGGACATGTAATTTATCAGCCGGCAATCGGTTCTTTCTATGAAGGAGCACAGTATTCGTTCAAGGAGCTTGTAAGTGCCAGAGATCCATGGTCCGGCTGGATACATTATGATGCGGGCTTGCTTATTCTTGCACATATCAGTAAATTTGCGGTTACCGGCTGGGAGAATGAGACGAATACAGCAGGTATCTGGAGAGGTGTACCTTCTGCAAGCAAGGCATCAGCAGTTCAGGGAACCAGCAGCAACGCTGTGGATGGACGTGGCGGAGGAGAAAATTATATGACACTGGCAGCGCCGGCGAAGGATAATTTCTCTACGGTGATCGTAAATGACAGTGAATATCCAATGACATATACCCTTAAGACACAGAATATGAATCTCAAGGCAGACCGGAAACTGGAGCTGTGGGAGACAAGAGCTGCAGATGACGGTGCATTTAATGAAAATTATATGAAATGCATCGATGAAATCAGTGCGGATGCAGAGGGAGTATATCACTTTGAAGTGAAACCGAACTCCGCGGTTACAGTAACCTCTCTGGATGTTTCTGCAAGTGAGGAGCATACAGCAGGAATTCCGGTGGAAGGAAAACGTACCGTTCTTGATACAGATGTAACCGGTGATGTGCAAAATGTCGAGGATGGTTACTTGTATGCCGATAATTTTGAGTACACCGGAAAAACAGTGCCTGTTTTGGACGGAAAGGGTGGATTTACCGGAGAGACGGAGGATTATATCGCATCCCGTGGCGGTGATACAGGAACTATGGCGCGTTATACCCATACACTGAATGGTGCCTTTGAGGTGTATAAAACCGGGGATGGAAATCACGTACTGCGGCAGCAGCTTGATAAAGATACTTTGGGATTAGGCGGAGCCTGGAGTAAAGGAGATCCGGTCACATTGATCGGAGATTACCGCTGGACGAATTATGCAGTATCCATTGATGCGTTTTTTGAGAATCAGAGAGAAAATCAGTTTGCACAGGTGGGTATCAGACAGACAGGAAGAACACAAAATCTTGGTAACAGTGCAGGGTATTCCTTTAAGGTAAATGAGGATGGAACCTGGGTACTGCAGCGTGCAAAATTAGGAAAGACATCTTCCAAAGGAACAGAGCTTGTAACAGGATCGGTAGACGGAGCCTTAGTAACACCGGGCACCTGGTTTAATTTAAAGCTTCGGGGAGAGGGAAATGTTATTAAAGCATATATTAATAACACGCTTGTGGCATCTTATGAGGATGCAAACCCTATTACCTCCGGAAGAATAGCGATAGGAAGTAGCAGCACATATACCAGATTTGATAATCTGGAAGTGACAAAGATCAAGGGGTATGCACCATATTATAATGAGTATCTTGATAATATGGAGACATATGATCTGACGCCTCAGAAAAATACAAAGCTTATTTATAATGACAAGTGGACCCGTACCTGTGAAAACCAGGGAATGTATACTTATCAGAGAAGTATGTCCTACAGCACAGGAGCCGGAGCTTCTCTCACATATACCTTTAAAGGTACCGGGCTTGAACTTCTGGGCTACAACGATTCAGAAAAAACAACGGTAAATGTTACTGTGGATGGAACATCATACAAACAGGCAGATCCAATCTGGAAAGCAGATAATATGTGTACGGCATATCAGGTTGCGGGTCTGACAGATTCAGAGCATACAGTAACAATTGAACTGGCAAGTGGAAGTATTGCGGTTGATGCAGTGGCTGTACTGGGAGCTGCCTATGAGGGAGAAGAGATCAATAAAATTCCGGAAGAAGTTATGCCAAGTCCAACGCCGGAAGTCACTCCAGGTGCCTCGCCGTTACCGGAGACTCCGGGAGCGGTAACACCGGCACCACAGTCACCGGATACTTCTTCTGTCAGCAAGGGATATTCTTTTAAAATAAAGGATATGACATATGTTGTCACTGATGTGGAGAAGAAAACCGTTGCCCTGAAGAAGACGGAGAACAAGAAGATCAAGGCAGCAGTCGTTCCGGCATCTGTGAAAGTGAATACAGCCGGAAGCTTCCGTGTAACAGAGATATCCGATAAGGCATTTGCAGACTGCAGCAGTCTCACCAAAGTGACAATCGGTAAAAATGTTACCTCTATTGGAAAGGAAGCATTTGCAAAAGATAAAGCTTTGAAGAAGCTTGTGATCAAATCCTCCGGATTGAAAAAGGTTGGCAAAAATGCCATCAAGGGAATTTCCGGAAAGGCAAAGATCTCCTGCGGAAAGAAGAATGTGACAGCATACAAAAAGCTGTTTACTGCCAAAACAGGATACATAAAGTCAATGAAAATTACAAAATAAATTCGTAAGGAATTCTTAAAAAACACATGGAATGTTCCGTGATATAATAACGCTATACTAAATATATGGAATCATTATTCTATATAAAGGGGAGGGTAAATATGCGTTATATATTGCGGAACATTCGTCTTTTTATGACAAATCAGCGGGGAATATATCTTTTATCTATTGCTGCTGTGATGTCGTCTGTTTTTTTACTTCATTTTTCCTATTCATTATATCAGTCCTTTATGAAGGAAAAGGATGCCCAGAGTGTGGAGGCAGATTGGCTGGGCGTAGAGCTTCAGGATCTGTATACACAGCAGGGTGATCCTAATGATAGTGATTACCAGATCATTCCACGGAAGGGGACAAAATATGTCACTATCAAAGATCTGAAACGACTGCTGAAAAAATTGTCCGAGGAATTTCAAAAGGAGGTACTGGATGTTGGAACAGAGGTGGTTGTGGATAATGTTCCGTATATATGTTGGTTTGGTGTGGAGAACGGAGAGATCGTGATGTCGAAGTTTTATCGGGACAATATCACAATGCATTCTTTGCCGGAAGGAAGATTTTTTACAGAGGAGGAATACAAAGAGGGACTGCCGGTTGCTCTGGATGAGGCAATTATGTCTAAGAGTCAGAAAACACCATATATCGACAGCATCCGGTCAAAGGATGGTAAATACTTGACTATTGCGGGAAAAAAGTACCGGATCATAGGAAAACATTTTACTTATGGTAATCAGCCCATTGTCCCGATCACATCCCTGCCGGAAGACTATCCTCTGTATGAATCTATAATTTTTGATTTCGAGGGGACCGTCAACAGTCTGCTGTACACGGAGTTAAAGGATGCGGTAGAGGAGACACTGGGGGATCATGCATCCCTTCCGGATATGGATCTGCCGGATATGGATAAGATTTATCTCTATAATACGATGATCATTATTGCGGTTCTGATCGCAGTGGTTTCGGCGTTAAATTTTGTGATCCTGTATCAGTATTTTCTGGAAAAAAGGCAGGAGGAGATACGGGCAATGAGGATCTGTGGAATGAAACGGAGACGTGCCGTGGTGATGTTTCTGGCGGAATGTGTCTGCCTGACACTGCCGGTTTATGTGCTGTCGGTATTTCTGTATGACCGGTTTGCCCTGCGGATGATGAGTTCCTTCTACTCCTATGTGGATGATCATTACAGTCTGAAACTATATCTGGAGCTTTTTGCAATTTATTACATATCCTCGCTGATCATTTTGCTGGGTTCTATCTGGAGACGGCTGCAGGGAGAAGGAAGGATGCGGATTGGAGGTGGAAGAGTATGAAATGGAGATATGCCTGGAGAGAATTATGGCATCATCCGTTAATGATGCTCTTGATCTTTGTGCAAAACGTGGTGGTTTTTGCGGTAACGGTGAGTATGATATCTACAATTGTTTCCCGCTATAATACCTACCGGGAGATATCAGATCTGGTGTCTGGAAATGGTGCTGTTTATACATTGGAGAGTTACCAGGATTATTACAAGAACAAGGAGGGCGAATGGCATTACAGCTGTGCATACACAAGAGAAGAAGTTGAAAGCGGCCTGACGGATGCGAAGGTGCAGGGGTGCTATAACTGGGGTGTGGGCATTGACGGGGATGTGCAGTCATGTAGTCTGACCGCATATGATGATGCGTTGTGGAAGTGTCATCGGCCGGCAATCGCAGCAGGAAGATGGTTTTCTGACCGGGATAAACAGACGGAGGAGCTGGAGGTTGTGATCGCACAAAAAGGAGGAAAGGATGGCAGGTATCAGGTGGGAGATACCCTGAGTGCCGAAAAGGAATTGAGAGATTGGGTCAATGAAGGTGATGATACCAAGATATCTTTTAAGGTTATTGGCATTATTGAAAACGGAGCTTCCATTCTGGGCTCCAAATTAGATGAAAGAAACAGTAAGGAGGACTACCGGACATTGTTCTGGAATTATTATGATTATTATAATGATGGCTTATATCTTTTCGGGATACAGTCCGATCTGCTGCGGTGTAAGCATCAGCATGCCGGTGCGTGGACGGAGAAGATGTTAGGAGAATGTTTCTTTTCCTGGGAAACCGAGGATCCGGAGGTGATCAGCAGCAATCAGGTAAAGGTAATGAAAAACGCTACGGCTACAGATACCAGAGACTATGAATTGATCCGAAGGGAGAGTAAAAAATATATCTGGGAACAGGTACGGATGATCCTGCCGATCCTGATCACATTATGTATCATGACGGTTTTATCTACGGTCTGTAATATGGCGATCATGGTTCAGAAAAGTTTGCGAAATTATGCGGTGTATTACATTAACGGATTGTCGTGGAAGAAGTGTATTTCGATCCATATATTCAGCATGATACTTCTGGAAGGAGGAAGTTTTCTTCTGATGATGGCGGGATTGTTTTTGCTGAAGCTTGGCGGTGCGTTAAAGTATACGGTGATTTCACCGGGGCTTTGGCAGATGGCGGGGTGTCTGCTGTTATGCCTGTTGTTTACTTTATTTGGAATCGGTGTGGTACGCCGGGAGACCCATGGAGTGAGTGCAAAGGAAATATTAACGAGAGGGGGAGAATGATGATCGAAATAAAAAATCTGAATAAAGCCTATAATCTCGGAGAGGAGAACGGCTGTGAGGTGTTAAAGGGAATCAATCTGACGATTTCTGACGGGGAGATGACAGCCATCATGGGAGCAAGCGGCGCAGGCAAAAGTACTCTGTTACATATTTTGTCCTGTATTGACCGGTACGACAATGGAGAGTATCTGCTGGACGGAGAACTGATCGGGAGAATGGGGGATGCCCGGATGGCAGAGATACGAAATGAAAAAATGGGAATTGTTATGCAGGATTTTGCTCTGATCGAGGATTTTACTGCGTTGGAAAATGTGATGATGCCATTGGATTTCTCGGCAAAGAAACACAGAAAAAAGGAAAAAAGAAATATGGCACTGGAGGCATTGGAGGCGGTTTCCATGAAAGAGTATGCCGGAAAACCGGTGTGCAAGCTGTCCGGTGGCCAGAAACAAAGAGTAGCAATTGCAAGAGGTCTGGTGAATCGCCCGGAGATTCTATTTGCGGATGAACCAACGGGAGCGCTGGATTCTGTGACAAGTGGGGAGATCATGAAGCTGCTTAGGACCTTAAATGAAAAGGGAACCACGATGGTGATCGTGACCCATGACAGACTGGTGGCGGAAAGCTGTGATCGGATCATCAAAATAGTAGATGGAAGGGTGCAGGATATTGCGTGAGACATTAGTAGAATTAAAATTGGCGAGTAAATATTATAAAACAGATACCCATGTTGTAGAGGCACTGCGGCGTATCAGCCTGAAGTTTGAGCGGGGAGAATTTGTGGCAGTGACCGGGGAAAGTGGAAGCGGCAAATCCACACTGCTGCGTGCGATCTGTGGTCTGATTCCTCTGGATGACGGTGATCTGTTTTTACATGGAGAGTCGTGTTTTTCCTGCTCTCCGGAGGAATGGAATGAGATACGCCGCCGGGAGATCGGTATGATATGGCAGGATTATAAACTGATCGAGCATTATACGGTGATGGATAATGTGATCATGGCGCTTCGAATTGCCGGAATGGAAGAGAATGCACAGGAAAAAGCAGTAAATGCATTACGCCGGGCCGGTCTGAAGGACTATGAAAATCATAAGGCAGGGCAGTTATCCAGCGGACAGAAGCAGAGGCTGGCGATTGCGAGAGCGGTTGCCGTATCGGCACCAATCATTTTGGCGGATGAACCCACCGGCAATCTGGATCACCAGAGCAGTCTGGAAATTCTCCGGCTGCTTCGTGATGTGGCAAAGGACAGTCTGGTGATCATGGTGACCCATGACTTTGCGGAGGCGCAGGAGTTTGTTTCCAGAAAGGTTACGCTCCGGAATGGGCAGGTGATGGATGATGTCAGGCTGCAGGAAACAAATGGATCAGATGCGCAGAACGGGGACAAAAAGCAGTGTCATAAAACGATGGATCCCGGTAAAAGCGGGTTACAACGGAAAGCAGACCGTAAAGATATTTTGTATTTTGCATGGAAAAATATCCGGGGTCATAAGGTGAAAACAGGGCTGATCCTTCTGCTGATGATGCTGGTTGCCGTGATCTCTTATGGTTCGATTGGAGAAATCCAGATGTTTCGGGATGACCGGATCGCCAGAGTGACGGATGACTCGATCTTTGGAGAGCAGGACAGGACGAGACTTCTGGTGAAACGCTCCGATGGTTCTGCAATGGGAAAGACGGATCTGGAGGAAATACGGAAGCTGCCTGAAGTGGTGGCGGCAGATCTGTACGGAGCGGTCAATGAAATAGAGTATACGATAAGTTCCAGAGATCAGAAGGGATATATGAAATCCGTATCTGTACTAAAAAAACAAGATATTACAAAAGGAACCATGGCAGAGAAAACGGGGGAGATCGTTGTGTCCCGCGGCGTAGGTGTCCAAAAAGGAGGTACGGTCAACATTTCTTTTCAATGCAGGAATTACTGGGGCAGGGATGAAACCCTGAAATACACCTTCCGGGTGACGGGAATCTGTAAGACTCAGACACCGCAGGTTTATTTTTCAGATGATTTCTGTGAGATGCTGTATCTTCCGCTGGCATCGGAGGACGTTATTATGAATTATGGCCGGAAGGATGGAAAATATCTGGGCAGCCTCCGGGTGATCCCGTTTATCAGCGATGTGGCATCCGGAGCCGGAGTGGCGCTGGATGATGCCTTTCAGGTACCGGCATCAATATTGTATCAATTTGACAAAAAACTCAGGAAGGTTTTTGTCGGGGCGGAGCAGCTGGAGATGGGAGAAAAGAAGATATCAGTACAATATACAAAAAAGACTCACAGCAGTACTTCATTTTTTCTGGGGGTCAGTGAACCGGTATTTCGTGAGTGCTATGGCGATTACGGAAAGGTACAGTCGGGGGAGATTTCTGTCTATATCAAAAGCTATAACAGTACGGACCGTGTGATCCGAAGTCTCCGTGCCAAAGGGTATGACGGGGTCAGTACATACCGTGTCAGCAAGACAGAGTATGATCCGGACCGGCTGCAGCAGAGAATGAATATTTTTGAGATCATGGGAGCGATTCTTGGTGTGATGTTTCTGGTACAGATCCTGGTGCATATGATCTTTTACCGGATCCGGCGCCCAGAGGAGTTTCTGATGCAGACTTTGGGGATAACGGTGGACCGTTTGCTTTGGATCGAGGCGGCAGAGCTTATTCTGGAGCTTATACCGGTACTTGTCCTGGGAGGCATTGTGGTGTGGCTTCTGCATTATAATGAGGAGGCGCGGGTGATGTTAGATTATTATACGGTCACAGGAGCCGTGTGCGTGCTTTTGTATAATGTTGTCTGTGTGTGTGCGTCATGGCTTTTACATTGCAGATTTTATAAAAAGTGGTTAAAGCGTCAGATCATGTAAGGAGGGATGGCTATGATACGGGTAGAAAATCTGGAGAAATATTATGATCGTCATAAGAAAAACGAAAAACATGTATTACAGAAGATCAATCTGGAACTGCCGTCCCATGGTCTTATTGCTGTGGTGGGGGAGAGTGGCTGCGGAAAGACGACTCTTTTAAGGTGCATCAGCGGTCTGGACTGTTTTGACGATGGCCGGATGGTATATGAAGGAAAACATGTGATCATGCCCCGGAAAAATTCTATGGAAGAATACCGGAACCGGAATATCGCATTTGTCTTTCGAAATGAATATATGAGGGAAGAAATGACGGTTCTGGAAAATGTCCGGATGGCATTGGCTCCGTATGAGCTTTCTGCGGAGGAAGAACAGGAGCGGATCCGGCTGACTCTGGAGGCTGTGGGGATGGAGAAGTACAAAAACCGCCGTCTGGAATATCTTTCGGGAGGGCAGATGCAGCGGGTCGCTGTGGCAAGAGCCTTTGTAACATGCCCGGGGATTATTTTTGCGGATGAACCCACCGGAAATCTGGATGAGGAGAATACCATCCGGATCATGCAGCTTTTGCGGGTTTTTTCCGAAAAAGCACTGGTGGTTCTGGTGTCCCATGAACAGAATATGGTGAAGGGCTTTGCAGACAGGATCATTCATCTGGAGGAGGGGCGGATCGTGTCTGACATGGAAAACAATGCGGCGGAACAGATCCGCCGTATGGAATGGAAGGATATTTATCTGGGGGAATATCGCCGGACGCAGCAGAAGCTGGAGCATTTGCAGGTTCAGTTTTATGAGCAGGAAGAGGAAATGCAGGAGGAGACAGAACAGGAAAATACTGCACAGGAAAACACCATTCAGATCATTCACCGCAATCATAAGTTTTTTGTCAAAGGTGCCGGGGAAGAAGAGATTATTCTTTTAAAGGACAGTGACTGCAAGGTGGTCGATGGTCCGCGGCCGGAGTATATGGATGCTTTAGACGGGCAGGAGATCGGGCTGGAGAGTATTTCACAGGATTTCCGACAGCATTACCGGCTACCGGAGCTGTTAAAGGTTTCTGCCGGACTTTCAGAGGGACATGGCCGGTGGCTTTTTATGCGGCTGACACTTTTATTATTTACGGTGGTCACATTTCTGATATTTACGGACTACCGCTCCAGAGATTCTCTGAATAAGCTTGCTCTGCAGACAACAGACAGTCATTTGGTGACCTTTGATTTTTCACAGGGTGGTTTTACACGGTCGGGGATTGAACTTTTTTACGATCAATATCTGACTGCAGGGGGCTACAGCGATATCATGCCGGCACTGAATGATACCTTGAATGTGCAGTATGACGGTTATCTGCAATTATCCGGTCATCTGTGCAAGGTACAGGATTTTTCCATGATTTCCGTTAAGGAGATCTCGACGGCGGATATACAATATGGAAGGATGCCAAAGAACCGCAATGAGATCGTGGTGGACCGGTGGCTTTTAAAACGTGCAAGACAGGATAATAATATTCTGCGGGAATTATTTCTGGATGACAAACAGTTTCTGGGGCAGAAGGTGTCCTTCGTTACGGGAAATCCCGTAACGATCGTTGGAATCGGCAGCCGGGATGAGCCGTCCGTTTATGGCAGTGATACCCTGCGGCTAAGTATGGCATATGAGCTTCCTTCTTTGATAACAGCCGAAGAAATCAGCGCGTTGTATCCAAAGAAATATAAAGATCTGTATCTGAATAGTAATGAGGTATTCGTTTCGGAAAGAATCCTGGCACAGGCGGAGGGCGCCAGTGATAAAGAAAAGAAGGAAACGATTTTAAAGACCCTGAAGGATCTTACGGGTTGGGAATGTTACATTGCAGGAACTTTTTCCGAGGAGGGCTATGATTACATTATTCCGGAGGAATTTTGTTATGACATTTCCAGGGAAAAAGCGATTCAGGATCACAAATGTTATGCCTATGCGGAATCGCCACAGAAAATGATCGCCCAGATCCGGAAGGATATGGAACGGGGAAAAGATAAATTTCCGGTTGTGATGCAGCAGACGACACAGGAACAGTTTCAGAAAGCACTGGAAGAAAAGCATTCCATGATCCAGATGGATTATGAATATCTGATTGCTTTTGTTGCAGTTGTGTTTGTTGTGATTCTTGTGTTGATCTGGTTTCAGATTCTGTCCCAGAGAAAAGAGATGATCGTCAGTCAGTTCGTGGGGATCAGACGAAGTGTGCTGTGGAGAATGAAAATGCTGTATGCCCTCCGAAATACAAGCTTTGTATGTCTGCCGGTTGTGATGATATGCTGGATCGTAGTGCAGATTATGTCTTCGATTCCGTCATTCAATTATTTTGTGGATATGACATGGTGGATTGCGTTGATTTTCGGCGGTGTATTGACCGGACTTGTCACAGTGGCATATGGTGCCGTCTGGAAATGTAATCTGCCGGGATTTCCACTCAGATATACGGAATAATATAGAAAAGGGCAGTAAGAAAAGAATTCCTGCATCATCAGATTTGACAAAAAGAAAAAATCGGATACACTTTGTTAGGATTCAAACAATTAGAAAACTAACTAAAGGAGATTTGTTATGCAGGAGACACTTCATTATCTTTTGATGTCGGATCATTTGATGATTCAAAAAGCTCTGGTATCCCGCGTGAAGGATACAGGATTAACGCCGGGACAGCCGAAAGTCCTTGATTATCTGCTAAACCATGATGGAACGATTCAGAAAGAGATTGCTATGTTCTGTCATATTGAACCGGCGTCTCTGACTGTTTTATTAAACGGAATGGAAAAGAAAGGGTATATCGAACGAAGGAACGTCGGAAATAATCGGCGTTCTCTTTATGTATATCTTACAGAGAAAGGAAAAGAATATGCCGATCGTCTGAACTGGGAATTTGCCATAATTGAGGCCGGTGCGTTAAAAGGTTTTTCGGAAGCAGAGAAAGATCTGGTACAGGAACTGCTTAACCGGATATATGACAATATGGTAGAAATTTCAGCGAAAGAAGGCATAAAAAAATGAAACAATTAAAAAATATAAAAACAAGAACAGCAATGTATTTTATAGGATTATTTGTAATGACGATCGGTATCGCACTTTCTGTAAAATCGAATCTGGGTGTGTCTCCGGTCAGCTCCATTCCATATACAATGACTTGTGTCTGGGGAATTGAAATGGGTAAAGCGACCATTCTTTTTCATATCGTACTGGTTCTGATCCAGATCCTGTTATTGCGCAGGAAATTTAAACCGGCCCAACTGCTACAGATTCTGGTGGGCGTGGTATTTGGATATTTTACAACCTTTTGTAATTACATGGTATCCTTTTTGCCGACGCCGGATAATCTGGGGATTCGTATCGTGATGGTTCTGGCAAGCACTGTGTTTGTGGCGGCCGGTATCTTTTTATATCTGCCCGCAGATCTGATCCCTCTTGCGGGGGGAGGGGACTATGCAGGCGGTATCCTCTGTCACAAAGATAGAATTTTCCAAGGTAAAGATCGGCTTTGATTGTACGATGGTTCTCATTTCTGTTATTAACTGTCTTGTATGTCTGCACAATCTTGGAAGTGTTGGTGTGGGTACTATTATTGCCGCATTCCTTGTTGGAACACTGGTGGGTGTTATTAATCGTGCCTTTGGCAAAAAACGGGATGAGCTTCTCGGCAAAAATGATGAGGCGGATGTTTCCGGTGTAACGGAACAGAAAGACTGCTATGTGATCACGATTTCCCGTGAATTTGGAAGTGGTGGCCGTGAGATTGGAAAAATTCTGGCAAAACAGCTTGGTTTTCGATATTATGATTCGGAACTGATCCGGCTCGCCGCTGAAAAAAGCGGGTATAGCCCGGAGTATATAGAACAAAATGAACAGGCTATTAAAAATCCGGTTCTTCATGATTTTTTTGCGTGGTATGCCGGACCGTTAGAGCAGTCAGAGCTTCCTAAGGTTGATCAGCTTTTCCAAAAGGAATCCCAGTTGATCCGGGAGCTGGCACAAAAAGAATCATGTATCATTGTAGGTCGTCTTGCTAATTATATTTTAAAGGATCTGCCGGCGGCTTATCATGTGTTTATTAGTGCGGATACTGCTTCTAAGGTAAAAAGAGTTTCCGAACGGGATCAGCTTTCTGAGAAAATGGTGGAGGCAAAGGTTAAGAAGGTTGATCATGAACGGGCTGTGCATTGCCGTCATTTTACAAAAACAGAATGGGGAAACATAAAAAATTACGATCTGTGTATTAAATCCAATGATTTCGGAATTGAGGAAACAGCACAGATCATTCAGGGGTTGTTTCAGAGAAAGATCACAGATTAAAAATACGAAGAAATTATCCGCTTTCAGAATATATTATACTAAAATAGATATGAATGTTAATAGACATAAATGTGAAGAAATAATGTGTTCCTGGTATATAGAGTGTAAAAATTAAGAGCCATGTTAAAAAATAAATGAGAGAATGGATATTGATTTTTACAATAAAGATGATATACTATTTATGGGAAGATAATTATATTGGGTGATTTATTAATAGATGTCTGTTATTGATTTATATCAATATAGGATAATGTAGGGAAAGAAGGTGAGAGAATGTATACGACCCAAAAATACAGAGAAACCATTGAAAAAGCGTTCTTTTCATTAATATGAGTAGATAAAAATGAAAAGAACGCTATATAACCTACATCAAAAGTATAACATAAACGTAGATGATATAAAACCTGATAAAAAGACTATTACATAAAATTATGAGACACAAGAGATAAGGAGGACGAATATGAACAAATTTACAAAATATATAGCAGTTGGAGTAATGTGTTGTGCATTGTTGTGTACAGTTGTTTCTGTTAAGGCATCTAGCGGAAGTCTTTCATACAGCACATCTTCCAATACATATCTTGGAGAGCTTGCTAATAACGCAGCAAAGGCAAAAACTCTTTCAGTAAATACCAGACCAACGGCGGGAACCGGTGGGGTGCTTGTGAAGATTACCAATCATGATGGGACATTAAAAGCGTCAAAAGTGTTTTCATATTATTCATCAACCGGTGATCTGACGGCTAATATGCCAGCAAATAGTAAAAGGCGTATATATGTTGAGCCAAATATATCAGGACAACATATTCAGGGAGCAGTAAACTATTCGTATTAGTCAATAGCAACATATAGTTACAGATATTTGGATGGTGTAATATTGTTTTGGGCATTGTTACACCATTTAAAATATGGAGGCAGGATATGATTTTTTTGAAGTTATCAGTAAAATACTGGAGAGAGCATTGGAAAAGACTTCTGACCCTGATCACTATGATCGTTATGGGAGCAGCGGTCCTATGTCTTACGGCGCTTTTTATCCGCAGTGACAAAATGCGTCTGCTGAACCGGGAACTGGATATGCTGGGAAATTATGATGCGGTATTTTATGAAGTGACACAGCAGGATGCAGAAAAAATTGCAGACAATAAGGATGTGGATGGCTGTGGATATTACCGGGAACTGGGGTATGCCGGAGCGGATGGGAGCGAAAGCGCTGACTATAAGGTGATCTCCTTTCCAGATACAGCTTCCATTGAGATGTATCATATGTCCTGTGTGAAAGGGACTTATCCGGTAAAGGAAAATGAAATAGCAGTTGATGCAGGAAAAGCAAAGGAGCTTGGTGTGGCACCGGTGCCCGGAAGTACGGTGAAGCTGCAGCTTTTTGACTACAAAAAGAAAAAACTGATGGAAAAGAAGTTTACCATATGCGGGATTTTCCAGATATCTGCAGAGGGGGTCTGGGGAGGCTTTTACAGATATCCGATCCATGAGGGATTGGACGATTATGTTATGCCGACAATCTGTGTCTCAGACAGCATGGCGGACAGTTTTCGAAGTGATTTTGTCACGGCTTTTATTCAGGCAGACAGCGATACGAACAAATTGGCCGCCCGTATTAAAAAAAGCAGCTTGAAGCATCTGAAAGGGTATGAAGTAGAAGCTGGAAGATATGCAGCTTTTTCTTATATTATGGGGATCACGGCACAGATTTCTAACAAATACGGTGCTGCAACAGTAGAAAATGCTTTGAAGGCGTTAAAAAACGGAGATGTCTGGAAGGATTTTTATTCCTCTGTGGTCATTCCTTTATTCGGTGTACTGATGTTTGTTGTTGTAACGATTTCGGTTGTCAGTATGGTACGGAGTCTTCTGGAGGACCGTTCCAAAGAAGCGGCGGTTCTTCGCAGCATTGGCATGACCCGGACTAAGGTATGCATATATCTTTTTATGGAACTGTTCATTTTGATCCTGTGTTTTACGGGAGTTGGTATGGTTCTTGGAGGACTTGTACATATCTTACTGGTCCGGATGGTGTGTCCGGTTTATGGGATAGATCTTCCCCTTGGTTTTCATCCGGGAGTGTATGTAGCATCCGTGACTGTTTCTCCGTGGATCTACGCATTGGTGGTTATGATGGTCAGCAGTATGATCTCCATTGTGTTTCCACTGATCCGAATGGGGAAAATGACACCAATTGCATTGATGGATCAACGGCATTCCGTCAAGAAGCGTAAAAAGAAACAAAGAAGGGTCAACCTTTCCAGATATAGTTGGCGCAGACTGGTGGGAGCAAGGATTTCCTTTCATGATCCTGCAGTTCTTATTATTCTCTGTGTCCTGATGGGGACCTGTTTCCTTGGATACAACTATTTTCATGCACTGGCAGATAAAAATAATGTGGAAGAAAAAGCGACTCTGGAAGAAGCCGGACTTGATGAATGGTATTATACGGCGGAAAAAACAAAGCAGGCATCCCTGTATGATTTTGCAGTGGAAAATCATCATGATTATGGTATCGAGCCGGAGGTCTATGAGCAATTTCGCGGGAAAAAGGAGATTAAAAATTCCTTTGCCCGGATCGTCAATAAATCGACCCGTCTGACTTATACCAAAAAGGATGACAAAAGGATGCCTGATTATCTGAGCCTGCGGACGTTGTCTGCCTCAAAAAACAAATTCCGAAATGCCCTTTATGAGGCACAGGAAGCGAGGATCAAAAACATGGGATATACTGCGGACGAGAAGATTTATTCCATGCCGTCCGTCGGTGTACAGGAAGAAGACTTAAAGCTGCTGTCGGATTATATTGATGAGGGAACGATCGATCCGGAAAAGATAAAAAGTGGGGAGGAAGTCCTCATTGTGATCCCGAAAAATATGCAGTATGATATTATGAATGTGTTTCAGCCGGGAGACACTCTTCCGGTCAGTGATGTCGTATTATCGGAACAGGAAGAAAAATACATGTTCAGTTCATTTCGACCGCAGAAGTATCATCTGAAGCCGGTGTACAAAAAAATGGTCACAGAACCCGATTTTGGAAAACGGGTGGAGCTGACCGCTTATGCTGTCGGAAAACGGAAAAATATCAGGACGAAGATCGGAGCCGTTGTGATGCTGAATGATGAAAAGCTGCTGAAACGGTTCTGTATTCCATATTATGATGTTCTGGACGGAGAGCCGCCATCACCAACCTGGGGGGAGGCGGATGCACAGAACTATGCAATGACCATGGTGTGCATGCCGCAGTCCTTTGAAAAATGGGGACTTCCGGATCAGCTTTATACCGAGGTGGATTTTGATCTGAACAAAAATGCTGACCTCTCCAAAGTTGATCAGGAATGGTATCAGGCATTTGGAAAATGCAAGGGGATATCTTACAATTCCACGTATGAGATTCATAAAAGAATGCAGCAGAATATCGGGGATACGATGTTTTTATGCTACATCATGATGGGAATGCTGATCGTGCTGGGAATTGCCGCGGCGGGAATTAAATTTTACAGCCGGATACAGAGAAATTCCAAGACGATTGCGAAGCTCAGGGCACTTGGAATGCCATTGAACAGTCTGGAGGGTCTTATTATGAAGCAGAATCTTATCAATCCTCTGATCGGTGCAGTTGTCTCTCTGCTTCCGGTCTCCCTGTGCCAGATGTTTTTTCTCTTTATTAGGAAACAGTTAGAAAGTGGAGCATGGGGAGAAGACGGTATCGTGAATGGGCAATGGTACTATGAAGTTCCATATATTTATAATCTCTTTGGATATCATCCGGTGGCTGTACTGCTGATCATGACAGGGACAGTGCTTCTTTTAACACTGCTTGCAACATTGCCGCAGATTTATTATATCCGGAAACAAAGTGTATCGGAAACCATACGCAGGGATACTTATTAACTTGATGCAGGAGGCAAAAGCAGATAGCAATAAACAGAAAAGAGGGAGTTTATGAATAAAACAGCACTACAAACAAAGGACTTATATAAGATTTATCAGGTGGGAGATCAAAAAGTGGAGGCACTGCGGGGAGTGAATCTGTCGGTGGAAGAGGGGAAATTTATTGCCCTGACGGGAACCAGTGGAAGTGGAAAATCTACCCTGATGCATTGTCTGGGAGGACTGGATATGCCGACCTCCGGCGAGGTGATCATTGACGGAGTGAATTTATGTGCCTGCCGGGAAAAACAGTTAGCGAAAGTGCGGAGTGAGAAGATCGGATTTGTTTTTCAGAACTTTTCACTTCTGGATGAATTGAGTGTCCGGGAAAATATTGCTCTGCCGATGATGCTGGCGGGAAAAAAGCCGGACCGGGAGTATCTGGAAAAACTTATGGATCAGCTTGGAATCCTGGAGCGACAGGACCACACACCGACACAGCTTTCCGGTGGGCAGCAGCAGAGAGTTGCGATAGCACGGGCACTGGTCAATAATCCGGCGGTCATTCTGTGTGATGAGCCTACCGGCAATCTGGATCAGAAGACAAGCGGGGAGGTTATGGAGCTTCTTCATCAGGTCCATCAGGAGTTTCATAAGACCTGCCTTATCGTTACACACGATATGCATGTGGCAGAGGGAGCGGATTATATTTTGGAGATGGAGGATGGACTGATAAAATAGGAGAACGCCACTTTATGTAAGTGATATTGCATAAAGTGGCGTTTTGACATAATATAAAAGTGGGATTTGACGGTTGTATTAAATCATATTGATTTGTCTGCTTGTGTCCCGAAGCAAAGGGAGTAAATATATCATTGAATCAAAAAAGTTGGAGGACACGCTAGAATCTCGAATATTTAAAAAGGGTACTTGAAAGTACAAGTACCCTGATGTATAATCTACTTAGAAAGGTTATCGGATGTGTTATCCGATTGCCCTCAGTTGCAACTATGAAATAGCATTCACTTTAGGCGGTGGGATGCTATTTCTTTTTGTTGTTATGGTTATCTATGTAAGATAGAGCCGCAAAAACAACTAATAAAAGTGTAAGCACTTCTAATGTGTTCATTGGCATCATCCCTCTCTCGTAATACTAGAGGGCATAACATCGGAAATTCACATCCTACTTCCTTTTCGAGTATACAATTTCATTATATCATACACAGAACAAACGTTCAATACAAAGGATATTGTGATAGCATATTCTAAAAATGTGTAGAGTGAGATGCAAGTTTTACATATTGACTTATAGTGCGTTCGGAATTATAATTATTATTAGGTATTCCATAGAAAGTAAAATGGTGGTGGAATATAAATGATGGATAATCATATATTATCTGTTAAAAATAAAAAATATAAATTTTATATCTTATTTGCGAGGATACTATGGATATTGATTGGACAAAAATTACGGATGGATTTCGTGGTTTTGAAAAGTTGGCAGTGAAATTTGTACAAGAGAATGAAAAAAGACAAAAATCTCGTTGGAAAAAAACGAAGGATACACGAGACAGGAATCATGATGCAATTTTAGCTAAAGAAAATCAGGATCCAAAAGCTCCTAAAATGGCAATATTTGTCGGATATTCAAATAATATTGATGTATGGTGGATGGAAGCAAAATACTCAGCAGTAAAGCCAGATGAGAATAAATTAATAAATAGATATCGTTTAGATGCTACGATTGTAAGTGCGATTTTGTCAGAAAACATTTCAAAGGTCGTCTTTGTCACTAATCTGAACATATCTGCAAAAACAATTTCCGATATACGAAAAGCATTAATTTTCTCAGGTAAGTGTAAAGAAGTGGCGTTTTATACCAAAAATCATTTAGAATATTGGCTATTAGGGAAAAATTATTTATGGTTTACACGATTTTTTTTATACAAAAAAGCGGAATATGAACAATGTAGCCTTCCATTATATAATTGCATTGAAGAATTAACATTGTATAAAATCGGTGACAATTTGTTTCAGGAACCATTAAATACAATTTATACAGATTTCATATATGAAATTCATTTTTCAATTTATGCCCAAAAAGATTTTACGGCAGTTTTGCGCAACGCTACCAATATTGAATTGTTATCTAATGAAAGTAAAACATTGGAACTTCATGAGGGTATTAATGAATATTCCTTTAAAGTAAAAATACCCTCAAATTTAGAATATGAAGCAATACATGAAAAAGATAATGCTGGAGAATATATAGACGTGTTGCCTATATCTATAATTTATAATTTAATAAATGATAATTCGCATAAAGTAGATCGCTT